>Ga0272442_10001753_pt1 | contig 32312 bp, 28 predicted proteins | sample SSMForm2O_FD_200262 | JGI IMG/M metagenome (GOLD analysis project Ga0272442, IMG submission 200262) | Marine sediment archaeal communities from Little Sippewissett salt marsh, Falmouth, MA, United States - SSM-Form-2O | ecosystem: Environmental > Aquatic > Marine > Wetlands > Sediment ... | reverse complement strand
TGTTTGCGGCGGCCCTGGGGCAGGAGTTTTTCGAAGAGATACCTACCAAAAGAGTCCCTCAGGAATTTATTGAAGCAATCCCCGCCACCTATGCACAGCACCATTATCTTATAGGTGTAAGGCCCGAAGATGATAATGGCGAGCTTATCGTTATTTTATCAAAACCGTTAGACGCCAATGCCCTGGATAATGTCTCTAAAATGACAGGCCTGCCCGTTACCGCCGCTATGGCAACCCGCACTGCAATTACCTCCGCGATTGATGTAGCCTACGAGCAAAGGACAACCGTCATCGAAGAGGTAGCCGAAGAACTCGATTCGCAAAATCTCGACCAGCTTGTCGATGAAGTTGCAAGTTCGAATGACCTGCTTGATGTTGTTAATCGGCCGCCGGTTATCAGGCTGGTAAATGATATTCTTTTTCGCGCGTTGCAGTTAAGGGCCAGTGATATCCATGTTCACCCTTATGAAACAAAGATTCAGATTCGCTACCGTATTGACGGTATTTTATATGATACATTGAGCCTGAACAGGAATGTTCTGCCGTTGATTATCTCTCGTATCAAGGTTATGGCGGGAATGGACATTGCCGAGCGCAGGATGCCGCAGGACGGCAGGTGTACTGTTCGGCTGGGACAGCGAGAGGTCGATTTGCGTATAAGCACCGTACCTACCAGCTACGGCGAACGCAGCGTCATGCGCGTACTGGATAAAAGCACCGCTTTGTACGGTCTCGATGAGCTTGGGCTGGGCGAGGAAGACCTGAAAAAGTTTGATTCACTGCTCGGCCGAACTCACGGCGTCATTTTTGTAACAGGCCCGACCGGTAGCGGAAAAAGCACCACTCTCTATGCGTGCCTGAGCAGACTTAATTCAGCCGAGAAAAACATTATGACCATAGAGGACCCTATCGAATACCAGCTTGAAGGTATCAGCCAGATGCAGGTCGCCAGTAAAAAAGGCATGACTTTTGCCAATTCACTTAGACACGTTCTGCGCCAGGACCCGGATGTTATAATGGTCGGAGAAGTCCGGGATATAGAGACCGCCCGTATGGCCATCCAATCCTCGCTTACAGGACATCTGGTATTCAGCACGCTGCACACCAACGACGCTGCAGGCGCCATCAGCAGGTTGCTGGATTTGGGCGTTGAGCCGTATTTGGTAAGCTCGTCCCTCATTGCCGTTATGGCACAGCGATTAGTGCGAAAGGTCTGCCCGGACTGCAGAGAAGAATATCAGCCCACGGAGCGAGAATTGAGGGAACTCGGTTTGCTGAGTGCCGATGCCAGTTTGTCTGATATCGAACAAAAAAACGGAAAGTTTTTTATAGGCAGGGGATGCGATAAGTGTTTTCAGACCGGCTTTAGGGGACGAACCGGGGTTTATGAACTTATGATGATTAATGAAGAAATACAGGAACTGATATACAGAAGAGAAAGCGCCGGCGCTATAAAAAGAGCTGCATTAAACGGCGGTCTTCAGACTTTGCGAATGGACGGTACCGGAAAAGTCATTAAAGGCATAACAACCATAAAAGAAGTTTTAAGGGTAACCCAGGCGGATATAATGTAAATTGTGTTTGGAGTATTGTGTAAAAAAATCATGCACAGTACGGGATATGAACAATGCCAAGATATCATTATATAGCTATAGCCACCGGCGGTAAAAAGTCGAAAGGCACTATTACCGCAGAAAGCCCATATTCGGCGAGGAAGCAACTGAGGATTCGCAATATCCATCCTACGTCGATTACGGAGGTCGGCTCTGGAGCCGAGGGCAAATCATCGTTGTTTTCATTTTTCTCAAAAGGCAGTAAGACCCAGCTCATCGATTTTACAAAGCAGATGGCGACGCTGCTTAATTCGGGAATTAAACTGACCGAAGCGCTTTCTGTTCTTACACTGCAGGTTACCGATGCCCGATTCAAAAATGTCCTTACCGATATTCGCGACCGTGTAGTTACCGGCGAGTCTTTTACCGACGCCTTAAAGGATTACAGCGATTATTTTGATGTTATATACATAAGTATGGTGCGAGTTGGGGAGGTTACCGGCTTTCTCGGAGAAAACTTTGCCACTATTGCCGGCTTTATGGAAAAACGCCGGCGCGTAGAATCAAAGGTAATTACAGCAATGGTCTATCCGATGGTGCTGATTTTGTTTTGCCTGGCGGCGATTTTTATTTTGACCACAGCCGTCATTCCGAAAATAGCAGAACAGATTGCAAAAACCGGCCGGGAACTGCCCTGGATTACAAAAAGATTAATGGATGTAAGTCATATTCTGACCAGTTGGTGGCTGCTGGTGGTGATTTTAGTAATTGCAGGCATTGTATTTGCGATTAAACGTTTCGTCAGCACTGAAAGAGGGGCCTATTTACGAGACAAACTCATATTGTCCCTGCCTTTGTTCGGCCCTCTTATAAAGCAGCGTGTTGTTGCGCGTTTTGCATCGACGCTTTCGACGCTGCTTGGCTCCGGGCTTGCTATGGCCGAAGCACTTAGAGTTGTTTCTGAAGTAACAGGAAACACCCTTATGAGAGATGCTATACGCCAGGCGCGCGAAAGAATTCTCTCCGGCGCCGATATCGCAACACCGCTGAGGGATAGCGGTGTCATAGACCCTACTATCGCGCATATGGTGGCCGTTGGTGAAAAAAGCGGTGAACTGGAAACAATGCTTAAAAATATCAGTGCGAACCTCGAAGCTTCGACAGATGTAGTTATTGAAAGGTTGAGCGCCGTAGTTGAACCTGTCATTATAATTGCTATGGCCGGGATAATTGGTATAATTGCTTATGCGACAATATTACCGATATTGGAAGTTTCGTCGGGTAATTTTTGATAAAATCGATTAGCGGATTTTCTTTAATATCTTCGGTATAATTTTTAGGAGATTGAGAAAAAATGGAAAAAAGAAAGAAAAATGTGAAGAGCGGTTTTACGATGGTCGAGCTTATGGCCGTGCTTATTATCATCGGATTGCTTGGAACCCTGGTAGCTACAAAGGTGGTCTCGAATATTGATAGAGCAAGAGTTACTACCACAAAGAGCAACCTTAAAGAACTCCATCGTATGGTCAATCAGTTCAAACTGGACACCGGCCGATTCCCGACAGAAGAAGAAGAACTTTATGCTCTTATCGAAGAACCCAGCGATGTTGAAGGTTATCAACCGGGAGGATATCTGGAAACTACGGATGTGCCTTTGGACGGGTGGAAAAGAGAATTCATCTACGAGCTTTATCCCGAGAGCGGCAAGGCTTTCGTAATCATCAGCTACGGGGCCGACGGTGAAGAAGGTGGTGAAGGTTATGACACCGACTTGTACAGCACCGACGCAGACTGATTTCGCTACCCGGGATAAGTATAAACTGATGCGTAAACAGGACAATACTCACAATATGCGATATGAGAAATGTACGGCGAGATACGGTTTTACACTGACCGAATCCATAGTGGTGGTTTTTATAGTGTCCCTGTTTGTTATGTTGGCGCAGATGAATTTTTCCGGGGTGCTCAGAAAAAATACCTTTAAAGCCCAGGTGCAGGATTTTATCTCGACAATGCAAATGGCTGTCAGCGCGGCCGCAGAGAGTAGCAGGAGATATGAGGTCATTATCGACCTGACCGAGCAGAGCTATATGCTTCGAGAAATCACTTCCCCGGATATATTTGCCGATGTCCTCGAAGAAGAGATTATTGTCGAAAATTATTTTAGTGAAAATTGCTGGGTTGAATATGTTTTGTTCGATGATTATGACTTGACCGCCGATGAAGGGCTCAGTTTTACCAATGAAGACAGGGCAATGTTTCGGGCCGGACATTCAGGCTGGCAATACGGCGGTGTAATCGTTCTGCTCGACGAAGACGACAGACCCTACACTATCGTAGTTAACCGCATAAACAGAACAGTTATATTACAGGAAGGCGAAATTGAACCTTTGACGATGAGAAGCCAGAGTGAAATACCTTTTTGATATATTTCGTTGAATGTGAAAAGAAGAAAGGTGTAACAAGGTAGAAAAGACCGGATGTGAGATATGAGTTACCCACTACAGCATAAATATTACCGCAGAGCCTTTAGTCTGGTGGAAGCGGTAACTTCCTTAATCATATTGGCATTTATCAGTTCCAGTGTGCTGGTTGTTATAAACCGCTGTGTGGCTGCGACGGCAGATTCTGTTCTGCGCATGCAGGCATTTGAGGTCGCCCGTGAGAATATGGAAATGCTTCTTGCACTCGATTCGGTTGAGGAGGTGGTTGAGTACGGCTATAGTGAAAAGTATCCGGAAATTCAATGGCAGACAACTGTTGAGTCTTTTTCCGCTCCTTCCCCGGTTTTTTCCAAACCGTCGACATTGGGATGGGTTCGGGCGATTTGCTCGGCTGAGTATGTCGATACAGATGGAGAGCAGCAAAAGGTTGAAATGGTGCACTGGCTGACGAGTTTGACACAGAAACAAATGCAGCAAATCGCCGAGGAAAAACGGCTCGAGGAAGAAATGCTCGCCCAGATGACTCCTGATGAGCTGCGCCTATGGGAGGCGCAAAATCAGTAGTAAACCGGATATATTTGGTATGAATAATATTTCTTACAAAACATGCAGGAACAGGAAGGCTTTTACCCTGGCCGAGGTTGTTGCCGCGCTGACGATAGGCTCGATGGTTCTGGTTGTTGTCCTGGGCATTTACACCCGCGCCGAGCAAACCGCCGCTTCAATTACATATAAGCTTGACAGTAACCTGCTCCCAAAGGAGGTTTTGCAGCGCATCGCAGAAGACCTCGACGATATTGTCGGGGCAAACTCTGATACCAAAATAATTATCAGCAGGAATAGACTCGACCAACTTTTTCAAAGCGCACGAATAGAAATTGTAAAAACCATAAATGACAGCAAAAATAATCCTGTGATATTTGAAAAAATCGTCTGGCAGAGCAGCTACGATTATGACAGTTGGGTCGATGGCCTTGTCTTATATCGAAGTCACACAGGAATAGCTGTGGAAGATAAACTCTTTGATGAGGTAAGAGCCGATTGGGAGAAGGAGTATTCTTTTGTACCAATTTGTGAGGGTGTCACTTTTTTCAAAATACAGGTTCCCGTTGGAGATAAGTTACAGAACCGATGGGTCAGTGATAAGCTGCCGCACGGTATTGTAGTAACTATTTCTTTTGCCGAGCCTTTTAAGACTGTAGAAGGTTTTTTTGATGTGCCCGAGGAGGAAAAAATCACGCGCACCATAGCCATTGATAGAAGCAGAAAAATAAAGTTCAAAGTCGTTCAAAAAGATTACGAAGGCTTTTTTGAAGACCTTGAAGAAGACGAGCAGGCCGAGGAAGACGAGCAAGACCCAAACGAAAACGACCAAGCGACTGAAATAGATTAAGAAGATGAAGAAGTACAGACCGAAGATGAATAAAGTAAATGATAACTTTTATGATTGTTCAAATAGCGCGAAATCTGGCTGCCGAAAGCGCCTGAAAAAGGTTCATGTTAGACTATGCCGACTCAATATTGAGGAAAACGCCAATCGTTCCGGCATTGTCTTAATGATAACACTCGTGCTTCTGGTAGTGCTTTCGACTCTCGGCTATACCTTAAGCAGCCGCATCGCCACCCAGCGTCACCGCGATTTTTATATTATAGATTACCAGGCCGCCCGTTACGGCTGCGATTCGGCACTTAAATATGCTTTTGCCGTTTTGTCGGATATTAATACCCCCGATTTGGTTATACGTTCGGAAGAGCCGGATTTTTCCGATTTGTTTGCTCTCAGCGAACTTGAATATCAGGAGTTTCTCGCCCAGTGGGCTGAAGAGCAGATGCAGATGCAGGAGGAGCCGGATGATTTTGGCGTGAAAGCCGAATTGGACAATTTACTTGCTCTCTTTGATAGCGCCGACAATAACGATTTTAATAATATCGACGTGACCCCTTATTTCGATGACCCTAATATTGTCAAGATACGAGGTCCCTATGGTCCGACATGGCCCCTTATAGCAGAGCCGACCGAGTTTGAGATTGGAACTGCCACCGTTAAGATTGAAATCGAGGATGAAAACGCAAAATATCCCATCGGCTGGGCGATGCTCGATGACGAAGAGATTCAGCGGGAGGCGCAGGCCGGCTTCGAGACTTTCTGCGAGTGGATGGATATCGACCAGGTTCAGGTTGAATTATTGAAAGAGCAGATGGAGCAGATAAAGGAAATAAGGCCCTTTACCCTCGACCTAAAGCCGATTAAGGTAACTAAAAAAGTTCCTGTGCAAACCTCCAGACGGACGAGGCGAACCCGCACGAGACGACGTACGAGAACACCTCGTACAAAAACAACCAGGAAAACAATCCCGGTTGCTGCGCAAATTACCGATTTTGCAAAACTCTTTCACAGCTCGATGATTGATACCGACGAACTTGCCAGACCCACTATAATCAGTGAAACCAGAAAAGAGTCGGCATTAAAGTATATAGGAATGTGGGGCTCGAGTAAGGTTAATATAAACACCGCACCTCGCCATGTGCTCGAAGCCGCTTTTACTTTCGGTGGTGACGCTACGGAAATAGCCGATGAGATTATTGAGCGAAGGCGCATTGAGCCTTTCGCGGATTTTGAGGATTTGAGGAAAGCCCTTTATAGGTATGCCGATTCCCTTGAAAAATGTGAAAAGTGTATCACAACCGAAAGCAATTTCTTTACGATTAAAGTAACTGCTGTACATGGAGCGGCCAGGGCATCGGCCGTTATAGCCGTTATGAAGGAAAAAGGCAAATGGCGGAAAATCGCTGTTTGCTCCGGTTAAAATGACAAAAGAATGAAATTTAACGTATTATCAAAGTAAACTGAATCTTGTCTTTGCAGGAGCTTATTGGAAGTGGAAAAACAAAATTATTTGGGAATATATATAAGCAAACGTTCCGCAACGGTTATATGTCTCGGCTCTCAGGACCAAGGAAGAGGAGCCGTCAAATGTTTCTCCGTTTCTGTTGAAGACCAGCAGGAACAGAGTCCGCAGAAGCTTGCCGACCTCATCGCTAAAGGCTGCGCCGAGCGACAATTGAATTCTTCCGATGTTGCAGTTGCCCTCGATTGTTCGATGTTTATGCAGCATAATGTCCACAGCGAATTTACCGACTACAAGCAAATCGCTTCCACTGTCAGGTTTGATACCGAGGAAGCTCTTGCTACCGATGTAACCGATATTGCAATCGCTTTCGATATAACTTCGACCGACCAGACAGGCTCGAACCTTACTGTTTTTACCGCCCAGCGAAAGATACTTTCAGATATTCTCCTTGCCCTTCAGGCCAATAATCTTGACCCTGTGACAATTGAGCCCGATGCTTATTGCCTGTCGAGATTTGTCAGCCGAAGGCTCTCTTCGCAGGAATCCGAAAAGACTGGGACCTTTTATGGAATGTTGTCCCGCCGAAGCGGTTATTTTATTACTTTTACCGATTCACAAAAAGCCCCGGTATTCCGAACTTTTCTAATCGGCGCCAGCCAGAACAGGGCGCAACTCCTCACAAGGCAGGTACCTGTAACAACAGCTTTGATTAAAACCGACGAGCCGATAAACCATCTTGAATTTTTCGATTCCACCGCCTCGGTAAACTCTCAGCACCTTAACGAAACTCTCGGTATCGAAGCCAAAGCTTTGAATTTGGCCGAATCTGCAGATGTTGACTCGCAGACCCTTGCTGATTGTGCTGACCCCGTCGAGTTCGCAATTGCCTATGGTGCCGCTTTGGCCTGCCTCGAAAAAACCCAAACCGTAAATTTCCGTAATGACTTCAATCCCTATCAGGGGAAAAAGTTAAGACTGCAAAAGACACTAAAGCTTTTAAGTATAGCCGCTACAGTTCTTTTGTTTACTCTCGGTGTTTATTTTCAACTGCCGTTATTTCGGACAAACAAAAATCGCGCCCGCCTGGGCGAAAAACTCGCCGAACAATATGCTGCTGTTATGCCGGGAAGCAAAAGAGCCCCCTCCAGAGCTTCTGCTGTTGTAAAAAGACTTGGCGGTGAGCTAAGACGCATAAAAGATGTCAAGAGCGGCCAGCTAAGCGCATCGGGCGAGCAGTCAATATCAGCAAAATTAACACAGGTTCTTGAGGCTTTGAACGAATGTGCTGCACAGACAAAACTGAACATTGAATCAATCTCTATTACGGGTAAGGACATTCGTATCATCGGCGACACTTCCAATAGCGGAAACACATTGAAATTGTTCAAGGCTATAAATGACAGGATGGAAATATCATCACAGGAGTTCGGAGCGGACCGCGGTCGAAACAAATTTTCCATTGCTGTCATACCTAAAAAGTAGTTGAGGAAAACATTATGAAGGACATATACAAAAATCCGATTTTGTATTACATACTTGTCCCTGCTTTAGTGGCTCTCTGGCCGTTGCTGGTCTGGGCGGTATATTTGCCAGGTGCCAGGGAAAGCCTGCAGAAAGATATGGAACAGTGTGTGAAGGCTAAGCAGATTATGACGCAGATTTTGGAACTTGACCCCGAAAGGCTCAAAATATCAGGTACAAGCACCGCCTCTGTTGAGTTTGATTATGCCAAAAGTGTTGTTGAGATTGTCAATTCGTGCAAAATACCCTCCACCAGCTACAAGTTCAATTCCAGACCCCCCCGAGTTAAGGACCGCCAGAAAACCCAGAGCGCCGTCGTCGTCTTAGATAATGTGGACATTACGAAATTTGCCGAATTTCTTTCGAGAATTCAGCTTCGATGGGCAAATCTCCAGTGTGAAAAGGTTAAGCTCACAAAAAAAGAGGACCTCCCCGACGCATGGAAAATTAACCTCGACTTCAAGTATTACTATTGATAGCTGCTTGCCTCAAAGGTGACAATCCATCAGAATCAGCCATTTACAGTTGGACAACAGCATTTTACTGGGTCAAGCAGTTATCTTGCTTTAAAAATATCAAGAAAAACGAAATCGTACTCATAAGTTGATTTAGAACACGGCAAGTCGTAACAATATAAATCACACACGTAGGACGATACTAAACAGAAAAAAGCATCTTATGAGAGGAAAATTATCATTCATTTTAAAGCGATTGTGGTATACTATCTTTTATAGAGTAAAGTGCGCAACGATGCATTTTATTATAAGTATTGGCGGTGATGTATGAACAGCCGGAGGCCGAAGTGAACGAAGAATATCCTGCATCGACGAAGGTGTATCTGACCGAAGAAGGCGTCAAGTTCAGCATATTAGATATGCTTGCCTACTTCGAAAAATACGGTGCGATGCGCGTCTCAGACCTGCATATCAAAATCGGGGTTCAGCCGGCATTTCGAATCGACGGCGACCTGGTAAAGCTCAAGGGGGAACCTGTAACAGAAGAACTGGCAAAGCTGCTAATCTATCCATTGCTGAGCGAAAAGAACCTGGCGAAATTTCAGGCTGAGCAAAATGTCGATTTGTCGTATCGCATGGGAGACCTGCAGTTTCGAATAAATATCTTCCAGGAAAACGACGGCATTTGTGCGGCGATTCGCGCACTTTCTTTGAAAATACCCAGGATAGAGACTATCGGCTTTCCAAACGACGTCTGGACAGATATTGTCAACTTAAAGCAGGGCCTTGTCCTTTTGACGGGTATCACCGGCGCAGGTAAATCGACGACAATTGCCTCGTTAATCGACCGAATCAGTGAAAAACGAGCCTGCAGAATCATAACGCTGGAGGACCCGATAGAATATATTTACAACCAGAAACACTCGATGATTTCCCAGCGAGAGGTCGGAAGAGATATTTCATCCTTTCAGGACGGTCTAAAAGCGATGCTGCGCGAAGACCCGGACATAATATTCGTGGGAGAGATGCGCGACACCGAAACGATATCGATGACGCTTATGGCAGCTGAGACCGGGCATCTTGTTTTCTCTACGCTGCATACGCGAGACGTAACGGGCACGGTTACGCGGATACTGGATTATTTCCCGTCCGGCCGACAGCAGGAAGTGCAGAACCAGCTTTCGCTGAGTCTGGCTTATATAATCTGTCAAAAGCTCGTTCCACAAAAAGACAAAAACGGCAGGCTTGTCGCAATGGAGATACTCAATAATAACTACGCCTGTGCCAATATAATACGAGTCGGAAAAATAGAGCAGATGTATTCACAGTTGCAAACCAAGACGCAGGACAGGGTGGATGAAAAAATGATTACAATGGAAAAACATCTGGCGATGTTGGTAAAAGCCGACAGGGTTGACCTGCTCGAAGCTAAAAAATGGGCTAATAATATCAAAAGCTTCATTGATGCTATGAAACAGTATTAAGCTGCATTTCTCACAGGCTTTTGGTTTTGACTATGACAGTAAAGTTCAACTGCCCAAACTGTGGTGAACTGATTGCCTTCGACCGCAAACATTGTGGAAAGCGAGCCCGGTGCACAGCCTGCTGGCAGTTATTTATAATACCTTCCGAAGATAATGAAATTCCGAAAAAAATCGAGCCCGAAATCGAAAAGGGAGAACCTATACCAGGTTTCTACAAGGCTGTTTTTATCGACAGCTGGAAAATATTCATAAAATCGGAAAACGTAACATCCCTGGTATTTGTTGCTGCAGTAGTATGTTTCAAATTCTTCCTTTCCAACACGATAATGTGCTGTGGCTACATAACATTTTATGTTGTTTGGGGCTGGCTGCTGGGATTTTACTTAAATATCATTTATGAAACCGCCTTTGAAATAGATGAGCTTCCCCAGATTTATCTGGGGACATTCGTAACCTTCTTCTGGCACATTATTAAACCGTTCACTATTTTCTTCCTGACTGTGATATTTGTGCATCTTCCTTTTATCATCGCTCTTAGCCTGGTCCAAAGCAAAGGCATAACATACGAGAACATGTGGCGGGCGGAAATAGGAATACGATTGGTTCTGCAGATTTTATTTGTCCTTGGGCTGTTCTTTTTCCCAATGGCGATATTAACAATAGCGATAGGCAAGGACATTATGATGTTAAGGCCTGATTATATTCTGGTGCCGGTATTTAAAGCGCTTGGACCCTACATTGTGGTTGTTGCTCTGCTTATCGCTCTTTGTGCGCTCGAAATGCAAACACACGAGTTTTCTTATTCCAATCCAATAGCTACAGGATTGAGTATAGCGAGGCTCGGTGTGAATTTTGCTGTTCAGGTGCTTGCGATAATAGCGATGCGCTCAATAGGTCTGTTCTACAGACATTATAACTGCCATTTGCTCTGGTAAGTACAGGCAACGATACAGGCACCACAGAACTCAGGATGCGATATCTTTGTAAAATCTCGATTCATTTCGGCAGAACCATATCAAAGTTGAGCTTTTCATTTTTTTGTTGTTGGGCGGCGTTATTACGTTTGATTAGTGTCTGCTGTAATCCCTGTCGGGCCCTGCGGTCATTGGGAATGAGCCTTAAAACCTCCTTGTAGTGTGATATTGCCTCATTGAATCTGTTCTGCATCTTTAAGACTGTTGCAAGGTTGAGATGAGCATTATCATAATCGGGTTTGAGCTGTAGCGCCCGGCGGAAGTTTGCAGACGCTTCTTCGGGATCGCCGTTATTGCTGAGGATAGCTGCCCCTAAGTTGTTATATGTAGTGGCCTGCTCGGGGTCGCTTTTTAGGGATAGGCGGTAGTACTTAATTGCCTCCGCGTAGCGGTGCTGAAGTGCAAGTGCCATCCCGAGATTAGTCAATGCCGAGGGCTCCCCCGGACGCAGTCGCAAAGCCTTTTGCTGGTGCTGGATAGCCTTATCCAATTGACCCTGTTCAAGCAAAGCCATACCGAGGTTAATATGTATGACGTGGTTTTTGTCGGTAACGGCGAGTGTGTGTTCGTAGAGGGTGATATTATTGCGCCAATAAGCAACCTGCCGGTCTGTGCATAGCATCAGGCCCGACAAGATCACTGCTGCCGATACGCTCAGTATGAGCTTCCGGAAATGCCAATGGTCTGTTATGGCATTGACACCCCAGGTGACAGCAATAAACAAACCTGTTAGGGGAACATAAGTGTATCTATCGGCCATCGCCTGTTCGCCGATTTGAACAAGTCCAATTACCGGAACGAGGGTTCCGATGTACCACAACCAGCCGACTGAGAAATACGGCCGAGAACGCAACCACCATATTGCCAGCAGCGATATACCCGCTAAAATCAGTCCGGCCTGGATGACCTGCCATATTGGAATTGTCTTCGGCAGCGGATAATAAATCCCCAGTCCGCTTGGCCAGAACGTCTTGTTGATATAATTGACGTAGGAAACTATCGTATTAGCCACACGTATTCCAGGGCCCACTCTCTCAAAAGTTCTAACGGCGCCTCCAACTTCCTGCGCCAGATAGGTCAGCATACATGAAAAAACCGTCAAAACAAAAAGCGGTATTTTTTCCCGGAGCAGTTTAGCTGTTATTGTTGAACTGCTGCTGATAGGATTCTCTCCTTCAACTGGTTCGTTTAAATGCAGGCGGCGCAGCGGCCAGTAATCCAGAATAAGCAAAACGAAGGGCAGAGTAACCAGCATCGCCTTGGACATCAGGCCGAGGATAAAAAAAGCTGCTACTGCGACATACCTTCCAAAAGAGGGACGACGAACATAACTTGCATAGGCCCATATAGCCAAAAGCAAAAAAAATGTGCTCAGCACATCTTTTCGTCCTGAAATCCAGGTAACGGATTCGACATGCAAAGGATGGAGTGCAAATAGAGCAGCCACAAAACCGCTGCGCCAAAGAGCACCGGTTATACGCTTTAGGACCATAAACAAAAGCAGTGTATTGGTAAGGTGAAGAAGCAGGTTGGTGATGTGAAAAGCCTGTGGTTTTGCTTCGAACAACTCTGAGTCGAGCATCAACGACAACCATGTCAAAGGATACCAGTTTCCCGTTGATTTGGTATCGGTAAAAGCCCAGAGCAGCCCCTTCCAGGTCAGGCCGTTGCGAACCTGCATATTATTAGTAACGTAGAGCGGGTCATCAAAGTTTATAAAACCATAGCTGCACGCCTGCCAATAAACCAATGTCGTGGAGAAAACCAATACCACACAAACTGCAAAAAAATACACCCTGTCGGACTCTGACTTGGTTAGCACGGAGACAGCCTCGGTTTAATTACATATACTTTAGTCATAGAAGAGTTTGCTATGGATTTATGACAAGCAAAATCTTACTAAACTTGGCCTTAGACGGCAATCATATCTATTTCAATCGACAAATCCCTGCAATAACTGGTGTAAAAGTTCCATCGGCAGTCCCATTACGTTTGTCACACTGCCTTCTATTTTCTCAACGAATTCGTCGCCGTTTTCCTGTATGGCGTAAGCCCCGGCCTTGTCCCGCCAGGATTCGCTTTTAATATGCTCGTTTAATTGCTCATTGGTCATTTTTTTCGGGTAAACATCCGTGATATCGCTTTCGACAATTTCGGTGTTGTCACTTAACCTGACAAGCGCTACAGCGGTTATTACTTTGTGGGGTTTGCTGAAAAGCTTTCTGGTAATTCTTTCGGCATCTTCGGCGTTGGTGGGTTTGCCGATAATTTGCCCGTTAAAATCGACGATGGTGTCGGCTCCGATGACCAGAGAGTCGGGATATTTGGCGGCAACGGTTTTGGCCTTGGCTAAAGCCAGTTTTTTCGCGTATTCACAGGGTTCTAAACATTCAGCCAATAAAGATGATTCATTGATATCAGCAGCAACAACCTTAAATTCGTACCCTGCATCGGACAGAAGCTGTTTTCTCCGCAGCGAAGCGGAGGCGAGAATTATAGATAATTGATGTTCGGACAATTTAATAATCAATTACTTAAAGTGTACGTGATAAACTATTTTCCTGCAGAACGTAATATATTCTTTTTCGATTTGGTCGAAATCATTATCGACATACTGTTCGAATAATTGTGTCCCAACAGCTCGGTTCCACCGAACGGTAAGGGGAATATTTCTGTCGGCGGCAATCGTTTTATTGGTTTCGCTTAACGACCAGTTGCCTTTTAGGCCGTCCATCAGCAATTGATGATAGTTCTGTAACCATTTACTATACCTTGCTTCCCGCAAAAAACGCACGAGGGCATAGGATTGACTATAAAAGGCTGTGACCGCCTCAGTTTCGTCTGAAACGAGCACTTCTCCGGGATTCAAAGATATCAAACTTCTCAGCGGTATCATTTTGTCTTTTATTAGCATAGCCTTTAAAGAACCTAAACGGCTGCCATTCAGAGCCGGTTCGAAGTAAAACAATCCCTTTTCATACCTGTTGGCCTCGAAGTGCATCGCGATTCCTTCATCGAGCCAGCTCGGCAGACGATATTTAAAGTGCCTGCTGTTGAACTGGTGCCACCCTTCATGACCGAGGACCGAAAAGGTTCGCTCTCTGCCGATGTTATATACAACGCAGGCGCCGTTAAGGTAATATGCGCCTGCTTTTATCCTGCAGTACATTGGTGCCGAAGACCCTGCGAAGTCCTTTGTGAAGTCCTCCCACTGCAGACGTTCGGCAAAAAGATAAATTGTAAATTTTGTCGTCGTTCTAACCGGTTTTGGCAGCTGGTTTTGGTAGCCTTGATATGCCGATTCGATAAATCCGGGGACCTGCGAAAGCATTAGGGGTTCTAAAAGCGTTGTAAAAATGTCGTAATGAGCGGTAGTAAGTTTCAGTCCCGGGCCGTACTGGTTTTCCCAAACCCGAATGGATTTCATAGCCGGTAAATTGCGACTCTTCAAGTATTTTATCATACCGGCCGGGGTATCAATTCTGTCGGTATTAGCCGTGCGAATCTGAGAGCTGTCTTCCTGACAGCCGCTTAAACAAAAAATCGCGATTAAACAAATTAGAATAAAATTTCTTATCAAGCTTGTTTGTCCTTTGCAAAAAACCGAACGCCCTTATACCATAAATTCGCCGTTTTATCAAGATAAAGCCAAACCAAAAAACACTATTTAAAAAGCTCCGGATTTAATGCTACCTTGGAAATCTGCTGAAAGTACAGTAAAATCGGTCAAATTATTTGTCCACTTAAGGTTTATTTTTCGTCTAAACTTTTGGCTGGCCACAATAAGGTAAATGCGGCGTAATACGAGCGAGTTTATGGATAGTAGAGTAAAAAGCCTGTGTAAACGTGCTAAAAGGGCAGACAACGCTGCAGCCTGTGAATTGCTGAAGATTTTCTACGCGGATATTTTCGCATATTTAAGACGTCTTTGCGGAAGCAGGCAGGATGCTGAGGACCTGACACAGCAAACTTTTCTCAAAGTATGGCGCTCACTCGGTACTTTTCGAGGTAAAAGCAGGTTTTCAACGTGGATTTACAGGATTGCATATAATACGTTCATTGATTGGCAGCGTAGAAACAACGACATTCAATCCTGCACGGACCAATGGTGGGAAGACTGCGTTGATGAAAATCCGGGCCCCTTTACCAACACCGCTCAGCGCCAAACGGCAAGAGACCTGTACGAAGCAGTGGATCAGCTTGATGACGACAAAAAACATATTGTGCACCTGCACTATTACCAGCGATTGTCTCTGCGCCAGACGGCCAAAGTTCTCGACGTCGCAACAAGTACGGTTAAGTACAGACTTCGCAAAGCTATTAAAACGCTCAGGATTTTGATAGATGCTGAAAAAAATGGAACTGACTAAAAAGAAACACACTCAAGAAAAAGGAAATTTGATATGAATACAAAAAAGAAAATCGAACAATGCCTGCATTCTGCTCCGGCTCCGCAGGCCGGTGACGATTTACTGGGCAGACTGAAAGAGGACATGTCGACGGCAGAGCTGAAAACGCACCGTTCAGCTATACGAAGATGGTTTGCTCCTACAGGCCAGTCAATATCGCTTGGCCGGGTAGCCGCTGTAGCAGTTATCGCAATTGTTGTTATGCTGTCTCTGAGCTATGGCGCAGTCAAAGTCGTGAAATTTATAACGCAAGAATTTGTGGTTACCTATAATTATGACTACGACAAAAATGATGGGAAGAAAGAGGTTTCAACTTATGTGTTTCGCCCAACTGTAAAAGGGGATTGTATAAACAGCGAAGAGGATGTCCATAAAGCTGAAAAGGAAATCCTGCAGCTTATAAAAGAGGGAAAAGCTGAGGAAGTTAGCCCAGGAGAGTATAAAGGTGTACTGTCCAACGGCGGTGAAGTTATATATGATACCCTGGGAATTCCAATTGAAATCCTCCAGTCCGAAAACAGAGAAGAAAAAATCAAAGAAATGTGTAATGAAATAGAAGAGTTGAAAACGGCAGGTGATTTTGAAAGAACTTTCTTAGATGAGGTAGAAAATAACAGTATTAGGGTCTATATATACAAAGAGTGTTACACGTTATCGAACGGCAAAACTATAACTTTAACTTCTGGTTATGGACATAAAGTAAAAGATGAAGATAAGTAGTAATGCAACAAAATCAGCAAGTGAGGCCAAAAGCCTCACTTGCTGTTTAGTTTTAAACCCGTCTGGCAAGCTTTAAGCTATATATCCTTGAATTCTGCGCCGAATACATCAGCGGTGAATAGATAGACTTCCGTATCAGGTTCTTTCCAGGCGTCGGGCGCTATTCCAGCCTTATGGGCACAGCAATACGAAAGGAATTGGTCTTTGTTCCAGCCGGTCTCTGTTGCTACCTGAGGCAAGAAGCAGCCGGAAGCAAACCCTTTTTTGATATAGATGCCGTCAATTCCAAGACGAAGACTCAACGGCTCTTCGGTGCGCTGCAGCGGTGACAGGACCGAGATTTCTATATCCAGTTGCTCCAGCTCATCGGCTGTTATAGGGTCGCCGAAAAATCGCGGGTCCCCCGTCGATGAGGCTTTTGCCATTTCGACAACCAGTTCAATCAGGGGCTTTTCGGAAGTAAACTGGCCGATACAGCCACGCAATTTCTCTGCGTTTTTCAAAGTTACAAAGCAGCCGCAGGGGGCATTTAGTTCGGCATCGTCCGACTGGGGTCGGGGCATTTTGCCGCCGGTAATAACCGCCTCAACGGTATCACGGGCAACCTTGAGCAGGGTTTGTTTTTGAACATCATTCATTTTTCAGCCTGCAAATATATGGCCGAGTTTTCTCATTAGATAAGCGAGCAGGGCAAGCAATATGATAACAATAAATGTTGCAATATTGAAATACTTTTCTATCAGGCCCCGTGCCCTCTGGCCGAAAAGGTAAAAGAGCAGGGCCTCGCCGCCGAACCTCATTGTGCGAAAAATAACACTTATGGTCACGAATTTTAATAATGACACTTGTGCCATTCCTCCCAACCAGCTAAACAGCATATAAGGCACAGGAGTAAGGGCCGAGATGGATATGGCCCAGAAATCGTATTTCGTATAAATATCGAGAGCAAGTTGGGCTTTCGGGCCCAACCCAATTGTGTTGAATAAGTCAACTACCCTTTCGCCTCCGATGGCCAAGCCGAGAGAAAATGCGATCGTACCGCCGAGAACTGAAAAGGCCGAACAGATAAGGCCATATTTCAACGAACGTTTCGGTTTACCCAGACAAAGCCCTACAACTAGCACGTCGGCTGGAATAGGCACACATATGGGCTCGGTAATCGCAAGTAATATAAGAGCCAATACACCGAAACGCGTATCAGCCCACTCGATTACCCAGTCGTATAAACGCCGGTGAATATGCCACCAGGCAACGGTCTTTTTCTGCTCTAACTGGTTTGAAGTATCATTCATTAGGTCAATCGCTGCATTTTTTGTACTAAAAATATAGGCAAATTGTTATAATGTCAACAAACATTATTAATACAGCTTGAAAACTATGGCTTTCAAAGAACAGATTACTCCTGTTGGTGATGGGTTTTTGGTGCAAGCTCCAGCTAAAATCAATCTAAGTTTACTGGTAGCCGGCAAACGTGATGATGGTTTCCACGATATAGAAACGTTAATGGCTAAGGTCAGCTTCTGCGATGAAGTTCTCATCCGGCCGGGCGTGAAATCGGGCATCGAACTAATCTGTCAAGGCCCATATTGGGCGCCGTCTGGTAATGAAAACCTCGTTTATAAGGCCTGTCAAATGCTCCTTGATAGTTGCGGCTTGCAGGCCGACGTCAAAATCACTCTAACCAAAAATATTCCCGCAGGGTCAGGTCTCGGTTCAGCCAGCAGCGATGCGGCCTCAACTCTTTTAGGCGTTAATGAATTCCTAAAATTGAAAGTTCAGCACTCCGAGCTTAGCCAGATGGCGGCGGCCTTAGGCAGTGATGTTGCCTTCTTTTTGAATGGGCCTTTGGCGTTTTGCACCGGAAAAGGTGAAAAAATTAAAAAAATAGCTCAAAAATTTAATTTTTGTGCTCTTTTAATCCTTCCTGATATAAGTGTTTCTACTGAAAAGGTTTATGCTAATTATAAGCACAATTTAAGCCTCTATAAAAAGCTTAATTCTGAAATAAAACGTCATCTTGAGAAAAACAGATTTGATTTAGTCTTGAAAATGTGCGCAAATATGCTCCAGTCAAGCTGCTTTGGTTTGCATAAGGAGCTTGACGACTTGAAGAGTAAAATTGAATCGTTGGGTTTTGGGCCTTTGTGCCTTAGCGGTAGTGGCTCGGCTATGTTTTGTATATTTGACAGCGCAGATGAAGAAAAAGCCAGGGGATATCAGCGGAAAATTAAGCGAGAATTCAGTTGCACAAGCATAATCGTGAATAACAATAGATGGTAACCTTTTAAGCGAGGCAAAAAAATGGAAATCACTGAGGTTAGAGTCAAATTGATAGATAATAAAGATGACAGACTAAAGGCTTTTTGCTCGATGACAATAGATAAGGAGTTTGTGATTCGTGACATCAAAATCATCGAGGGGACAAGTGGTTATTTTGTCGCAATGCCATCAAGGAAAATGAGCGACCATTGTGAAAAATGCGGCGGCAAAAACCATCTCAGAGCCAAGTTCTGTAATAACTGCGGAGCATCACTTCCTCAGGAACGTGCAAAGAAAGATTTCAAGGGAAGAATGAAACTGCACGCAGACATCGCCCATCCGATTAATGCAGACTGCAGGAAAAGAATTCAAAATGCCGTTATTAACGCATTCAAAGAGGAGATGGAAAAATCTAAGCAGCCGGACTACAAACCGGTTGAACTGGAAGAACCTGACGACGAGGTTCCTGAAATAGTTTAGCAGTAAAAACACAAAAATAATAAGTGTTAAGATTTTTGCGGTGCTCAGCTTATACCGTACAGTCCTAACGAGGTAAAGGTTGTCTTGTAGGTAGTTTACAATCACGCCTGTCTTAAGAGGTTAATCTGGAACGGCAGATTGTCTTATATCCAGATTACAGTTCTTAGGGTTCAAAACACAGGTAAATTCTTGAGAGGAGAGTCTGGCTTGACGGGATTATTATTGTCGTTTAATGATGAAAACGTATCTTTTTTACTGTTTAAAGTAACTTAAAAGGCAACAAATCAAAAAAAGTTTAAATAAAGTTGTTCTTTTTTCTGCTTCTTACATTGTAAGGTCCTCAAGGACCTTATCCAGAGCAATATCCAGTCGCTCATTTAAGTTATATTGCCCCTCTGTAAGTTGATGGCGAACGTCAAGAACCTTTTCTCTGCGCACTTCCGGCAATGAAGCGATTTTCTTTAATACCTGGCCGATGGGCGTATTGTTGATATTTTCAAGAATATGCTCCATAATTAAGTCGTCGTCGGCGGATAAAGTGTCTTTTACAGGATCCGGAATCTGGTTTTTTACATCAGGAAGCTTGTTTTTTTCATCAATCAAGTGGTTAGACCTCAAATTTGACATATTTACTGCCTTATTTAGGGGCTGGGAGGGAAAATAATCCTTATTTTCCCAAGGCCCTATAACTACTATATGTTGTATGTCCTATAAATCCCTTCTAAGACCCAAAACATCATTACAATATTGATATCGACATCGGGAATTGAAAAACTTTAAAAAAGTTTGTTTTTTGCTTAACTCCATTGAATTACGATACTTATGTTAATTGCCGATAAAATAAGGGATTTCAATGTTAAAAACCAGCTTTTGTAAAAGACCCATTTTTACACCAAAATCGTCGGTAAAAGTATAAATGTATAGGCTGGGTGATATACCATATATAGTATATAAGGGTGAGAAAAACAGCCCTGTGACATAAGTCTATAATATATAAGGATATAGGTGTGAAAGCAAAAATATTGGCAGGTTTGGTGAGAAAGAGGGGCTTGATTTTGGTGTAAAAATGAGGGTTTAGTAATTGACTATTTTAGATTGACTATTGAATATTGGGGGGAAAACTGGTGTGGGGGGATTTTGGGCATCCTTGATATTGAGCTAAAAATGGGGGTGTAGCAATTGACCATTTTCGATTGACTATTGAATATTTGGCTAAAAATGCAGGTGGGGTGGAAAAAAAAGACGAAAAATTGAAAAAAAAGTTACAAAAAGTTTCGGAAAAGAGGAAAAAAAGAAAAAAAGGAAGAAAAATTGAAAAAAAAGATGCAAAAAGATGTGCTTTGGGCGATATGTTTTCAAAATCGGGCTAAAAAGCCGCGTGGTCCCCTGCTGCCTGCCAAGATAGAAACTGCCCGGGGATGACAAATCCGCTGGAGTGAGCAAAATGTTAAAATGGGTAAGATAGGCACTTTAGAGAAACCCTGTTTAGGGCATACGGGGGAAGGAGGAAAATGCTCTGTACCAGGTACAGGGTAAAATAACCGGCGTATAAACTTGGCGGGGGGGATTTTGGTTGCATTATATCGAGTTTCATGGTATAATCCGAGTCGTTTTAATGGAGGGGGAAGGTGGTTTATATTCCCTTCCGTTAGTTCTTATTATTATCTAAAGAACAATTTGGAATGGCGAATAGTGACTTACTGTGGACAACCTCGATAGGATGGTTTGGGTTGGTATATAAGTTAGAAAGGAGGTAGTAAAATGAAGTCAATAATTTTTGTGATCTATTTGTGTGAAGTACTACTTCTTAGCACAAATGTATTTGCTTCTGATCCTAATACGGCAATGCTTGACGGTGCTCAATGGCTGATTGATCGACAGGGAGACATGGATGGATGGGAGTTATACAATGATTATTCTGCTTACGCTGTCAGGGCGTTTATTGCAGCGGGTCGCACGGATTCACCAAAATATCAGCTTGTTCTCAATCGCCTGTTATCATTAAAAGCCGATGATGGAACATATCCTGATGTTGCTGGTATGCCGATTTGGGCACTTGCAGAAGCAGGATATACCAAAGATGAACCGGAATTACAGGGTGCTGTGAATTACCTGATAAGCCATCACGATCCAATTGAATGCTGGGATAATCTTACTTACAGGAACTCTGTTAACATAATAGCTCTGATCAAAGCAGGTGTTTCGAAAAATCATCCCGTTATAACGACCACTGTAGATTGGCTAAAAAGCAATCAAAATCCGGACGGATATTGGGGGATGCTGCCGGGTGGAGAAAGCACGCTCAATGGACATATTGCAGGTTTTCCCATAACAGCACTCTGTGTAGCTGATTCTTCAACATCGACCTATGTCGAAGATGCCATTGACTGGCTTTACGCTCAAATGGCTCCCTCTTCTGCTATTGAAGAACACCTTGCATATACATTAGAGGCCTTAGATTATGCTGGAAGTACATCAAAGGCCGATGTCATAAAGAACTATATTCTTGTTAGACAATTAGCGAACGGGGGGTGGTCTCGGCAAAGTGGCTGGCCAGCTTCTAATCGTACAACCGCTTACCCTGTCATTTCATTAGCCAACTATGGTGTATCCGGAGACTCCATTAATAATGGTATTAGCTGGATTGAAGATCATATTGACAGTGCTGGTGTTTTTATTTGTAATTATCAAAAATTAAGCTGCACTATCGCAATGCCTGCTTTATATGCTGCAAATCTGGGCAATCAGGAAGTACAAGACGCTGTAAACGGTTTTATAAACAATCAAGCGCCCAATGGAAGCTGGTCATGGTGGAGTTATTACCAGCTTGGTACCAGCGATTCAGGAGAAATCAAAACTTCAGCAGATATTATTAACTATATATATGATTGTGAATTAAATGACAGTTATCCTGTAAATATACAAAATGCTGTCAGTTATATATACAATGGGAGAAATTCAGATGGAGGTTGGGGATATTATATTCCTTCACATGAATTCTCACCTAGCCAACTGTATATAACTTGCCCAGTAACCGAAGCTCTCCTGAGATATGGTTATACCAGCAGCAATTCAGTCGTCTCTGGTGGGCTTTCATGGATACTGAGCCATATGGAAGGAGTTTCATGGGGTAATTGTGCCGATACAGCTCGGGCGATTAAAGTCTTGCATCGGGCAGGAGGGTATGACGGAATTAAACAAACAGCAATCGACTGGCTGTACGCCAATCAAAATCCAGATGGCGGCTGGGGTTCTCGGCTGAACGAAAGCAGTACCGTTACCGACACAAGTGAGGTACTTATTGCTTTAGGCCTTGTTGGTCATTCCAATAATGATATGTTGAGGGCGGCGCAGTGGCTGGTTAATGCACAAAATGCCGATGGCGGCTGGGCATCGCGTCCTCGCGTGAACGCCAGTGGCACGATAAATACCAGCTATGCCGTATGGGCACTGGCACAGGATTACAGCGGAGCGGGTGATTTGGGTGTTACAGTTATTGCAGACAGCAATTCATATTACAATGGCGAAACCGCAACACTCACTGTCATTACCGATGAGAATGACTGTGAATTAGAAGCGAGCATTTCTGACCCTGAAGGCTGGAATAAAAGAATATACTTCATTCAGGATGACCCAAACAATTTCCATATCGACTTGACGATCGACCAGTATCGATTGGGAACATATACGGTGTTAGTACAGGCATCTACAACAGGCGGTAATGAGGGTTTTGGAATTGTGAATTTCGGTGTGCAATATGATTATGTTATTCCCGGTGATGTAAGTAAAGATGGAAAAGTAGATTTTATAGATTTCGCAATTATGGCAGGCAACTGGCTAAAAGAGGATAATTAATAATTATAAGAACAAGATCTGAACTAATAACTATTACGCAGCAGACATACTGAGTTTACTGCTATCGATCCAATAACAAGGTTTTCAGAAATTTCTTGGTCGAGTAGACGTAATATGGCACTTTCATTTAGGCATACTTTGTATTCCCTGTTGCTCCTCTCTTTCGATTGAGGAGTATCATGAGATTCTACAGTATGAAAAATATCAACGCAGAAACATTAAATCCATGTCTCCAAGTGATGGATTTTTGGTAGCATGGGTCCTAAAAAAGCGTCGATAAAGCTCAAAAGGCCAAGATGAAAAAATTTTTTTGGGGAAGCTAAAAAAAGAGTTGACTTTCTTTATACAATTACTATTATTAGGGCAGGTATGTTCTTTGGTTGTTCAGGTGGGCAGGAATATACGCATTATAAGTAAATACGCGGTACAGGAGCAACTTACAACTATGGATGTACTTCATTGCGGCGGCGTGGCCGGAGGGCCCGCAGTGTTCCTTCGCCGGGGGTTTTTTGTAATCGGGGTCGTGCTGGTTCTTTCCCTTTGTCTGAGCCAGAAGGCGTTATGCGCAGCAGAAGTCGGGGAGGGATTCGACGTTAATGGTCGGCCGGGACCGTGGGGGGAGCTTGAGATAAGCTATATTCAGATATCTCCACCGATGGATATTGTTCCTGAGCTGCGCGTTATTGCCCGCGGGCGGATGTGGCATTTTCCTGAATGGGACAGGGAGAATCTGGCAGATTTCATTTCGGCCTCGCCATTGAGTGAGGATATGAAGGGGGCTTTTATTAAGAAGATTGAGGCGGACCCGCAAACGGGCGGGGTGCAGATAACACCTACAACCGAGGAAGTAGCGGGGCTTTCGGCTGAAGCGCGTGCCTATATTTACAATGTGCTGTCGCATTATAAGATAAACAAGGCGCACGATAAGGCGCACCGTTACGCGTCGCCATCACTCGATGAATGGATGCGCGGGGTGCAGCTTTCGGCGGGGGCGCGTTCGACGATGGAGAAACTTCTTTATCGCAACGGGAATATGCTTTTTTTCGTGGATGTGCCTATCCTGATGGACAGCATCAGTTCGCTGGCTGAGAAGCAGGATGTGCTTCGCGCGCTTGGCCGGGAGAAGACGATGCTAATCAAGCTTCGGCTGGGAGATGACAGCGATGTGGATGCGCTGACGCGTTACTGGGGTGAAGGGGGTCGGGCGAGCCAGGTGCATCCGCTGCTGGAGAGCGTCAAAGAGCGCGTCGGAGAACGTACGCTGGACATTGTGCATCTGCTGCCATCTTTTGTGCGTGAGCGGGTGTATACCTATCCCGACATACGTGAGTATTCGAGCGAAGAGGTGACACCACAGGACTGCCACTGGACGAGCCTGAATTTCTTCAACCGGGAGGCAGACAATAACTACGGTAATGCCGCGAAAGTAAAGGAATGTATAGAGTCGCAGTATGAGACGGTCGAGAGCAAGGAACTGAGGCTGGGGGATTTGCTGCTGTATATGGAAGACAGGCATCTTATCCACTCTGCGGTTTACATTGCGAGCGACATAGTGTTTACAAAGAACGGCACAAACTACTCGAGCCCGTGGATGTTTATGTATATGTCGGATATGGAGCAGTATTATCCGCAGAAGGAGCCTTTGAAGGTGCTGTGCCTCAGGTCCAGGGGGCGACTGCTCACACGGCGCCAGGTAAACGAGCGGCAGTTTCCATCCACCAATTAGACCGGCTGGTCAGGAGCCGAGTTCCACGGCTCGTTTGCGGTAGTGCATATAGTTTTCAAGGGTGACTTCCTCGGGGACGCCGTGGTCACATGTTGGGAAATAGCCCCCGCGGCGGCGCATAGCGGGCAAAATATATTCAAGGGTCTTGTCAATGGCATCTTTGCCTTCGGCTAATACGCGTTTGTCAATACCTCCTGTCATAATCAAATCGGGATACTGCTGAGCAACTTGAACGACATTACAGCCGGCCGCTACTTCAAAAGGACTCATTACATCGAGGCCGATTTGCTTTTGATATATATCAATTACAGAATTGGCAAAGCCGTCCGTGTCAATCTGGACGTAGAGGTGACGGGTTTTATCAAGCTGCCTTGATTTTATGTTGCTTACCAACTGCTGATAGTAGGGGAAAAGAAACTCGCGCATCATATCGGGACTGATTAAAGGGCCGCTTTTATAGCAGATGTCCTCGTCGAAAAAGATTTCGTCAAAGGTTACATACTGCTGATGGCGGGCTGTGACGTGGTCGGAAAGCTCAAACCAGGCTTTCATACATTCGTGAATAAGGTCTGGGGAGTCGTAGAAGGCGTAAAGTAGATTTTCGGGGCCGATGAGGCTTCGCAGATACATATAAGCGCCGACGTGGTCCTGAGTGAGCATTTTGCCCTGGGCAGCTTCGGCTCGGGCTGCGGCCATTCTCTCGTGCAAATCCTCATATCGCTGGGGGGTTTTGGGGTCGAGGCGCCATTTTACATTTTGCTCCCAGGTCTTTATATCCTTGACGGGGTGGTCGATATATTCTGGCATAAAGCCGCTTCGTCGTCCCTTGAAAACGAGAAGGTGGCGGCCGGCAAAGTCCTGTATGACTTCGTGCCTGCCCCTGTCTTCGATGACCTTTTCTTCAAACCGGGGCCTAAACTCGCCTTCGCATCCCCCCAACTGGCCAAGACAGAAATTGCCCTGCGGGTCGTAATCGAAGAATTTCGCGAGGTCGGCGTCTTTGGGTAGTCCCTGCTCGTACCATTTTTCGAGACAGTAGTAACATTCCGACAGGCCGCCCCTTGAGTTGTATCCGAATTCGCACTTGTAAAAGGGGGCATCAGGTTTTTTGGCATAAGTATCGCGCAGCTTTTGCGCCGATTTGCACATTTTTTCGCGCGGGACCATAGAATACACGCCATCTGGAGGGTTATCTTTGCTCATTTGAATTACCGTTGGTTGTTTTTAACTGGGTATCATCCTTTGCGGCTTTATCTTTTAGCAACTGCCTGAATTCGGAAATGGGCCTTTTTATCCAGAGGATAAATATAACCACGCCTATTAGCCAGGGTCCCCAAAAAACCAGGTCCATTTATTTTCGCCTTTCGTAAGAGATTCAAAAGATATCAATCGTAACGGATACGCAGCAGTCCGCTGAACAGGAAGATTAACATTCCGACAAATGCCAGCGTTCCTGCTTTGCTGTTTTCTCGTATAGTTCGGCCGGGACCGGCCTGTACGGATTCGAGCTGACTGTTAAACTCGTCAAGATATTCATCGTTGTATTTATCAGGGTTTGCCCGGGCCATTGCGCAATAACTTTTCATCAGATTTTTCATACGCAGGACGAGAGAATCGGCCAGCGGTTTGCGGAGTTCGTCGCTGGGGTCGGTATTTTTAGCAAGCGCGGTCAAATCATCGAACAATTCCTGCCGGGATTCGGGACTGACGGTGAGGGGGAGGTCTTCCGGTGGGATAAGCATCGCCGTCTGCTCGAACCGCCGCATCTGATGGCGTGAGATGCTGTAGCCTTTCTGGTCTGGGTATTTGCCCAGAACCAGGCCTGCAAAAAATATAACAAATCCGAGAAGCATCATACCAATACAGAGACGGCCCTTAGAACTTGTCGGCCAGACATTGAAGAGTCCGCCCTGTCCCCGCTCGTCGTCGGCTGCGTGGCGGGCCTGCCAAATCTGATTTACCTGAGCCTGATGGGTTTGTTTTGTGAACAAGCTGACCAGAGGTACGGTAAGGGCGGTAACAATCATTCCAATAACGGCGATATCCCATCCGCTGGCATTGGCTGGTGTAACGCCTTCGCCGAGAAGTGGCAGAAATGAATATATTTTGAAGACACCATCGACAAAGGCGGTCACGGCGGAGCCCAGATAGTTATGGAAATTAATCACGAGTCCGAAGAGCATTCCAACGACATAGCCGGCAATTGCGCCGGCGGTAGTGGCACGTTTTGAGAACAGGCCGTAAATAATGGCCACGACGAATAAAGGCAAGTCAACAACGGCGACGATAGCGATGTAAAAATCAACGGCACTTTGCGAATTCTTGGCCATATAGGAAGTAATAATCATTACGGCGCCCATCAAAAGGAGCATCAGGCGAAGCATGAAAAGGGTCTGTCGGTCGGTCAGTTTTTCTTTGCGAACCACATTTATTACGTCCAGAGTCGCCAGGGTTGAGGAACTGGAGAGGGCGCTATCGATGGTGGATAGCTGGGAGGCCAGAAGTCCGCAGAGTATCAAGCCGAGAATGCCGATTGGAATGACGCCGGAAGCTAAAAGCATCGGTAGGGCGTTGTCCTGCTCGAGGAAAGCGGGCATAGTTCCCTGTGCAACTTTAATGGCAGCGGCGATGCCCGGCATAGGAATGATAAAGGCAAAGGGGACCATAATGATGCCGGCATAAACCATACCTTTTGCGGCAGTTTTGACGCTGTTTGCAGAGAAGGCACGCTGGAGCATAGGCTGGTCGGTGCATGCCCACTGGATAGCGAGCAGTGTGATGCCGATGCCGCCCTTCCAGTTCCAGAATCCTTCACTGGGGACAAGATTCAGCATGTCCTGCCTTCCCATCGTCGTCAATGTCTGCTGCATACCCTGCCAATAACCAACGGTGTGCATAATCAGGGGAATCATTACCAGGGCGCCGCCGAGCAAAAATACGAACTGGATGACGTCGGTCAGGGCTACGGCCCACATGCCACCGGCCATTGTGTAAATGATGGTAACGACACCGAAGAAAAAGATGAATATGTGATAGGCCGGGCCGGTATCGTCGAAGCCGGTTATGACACAGGCGACCTGGGCGGAGAGATAAAGAACACCGCCGAGCCATGCACAGAACCGCAGCGACCACAGAGAGGCCACCAGCGCCCGCAGAGTAGGGCTGTACCTTTGACCGAGAAATTCAGGTATTGTGGCAATTTTTAGCCGGCGAAGAATCGGTAGAATGAAGATGCCGGCAAAAACCAGCGCCATCATACCGGTCCATTCGTGCCAGATAATGGACATACCTTCGCGGTAGGCGTAGCCGACATAGCTTTGGAAGTTGTAAAGGTTGCAATTAGTGGCGGCCAGAGTCGCTACTAAAATGAAGGGCGTTAATTGCCTTGCAGCTACGCAAAAATCATCCGGTTTTTTTATCCACTTATGAAAATAAGAGCCTGCCCAGATGATTACGCCGAAAAAACAAACGATGATTGCACCGTCGAGCCAGGTCAAAGCAGTTGCCGCTAATATGTTCTGCACAAAAAATATATCCGTAAGTATTATTAGGCATTTTGAAGATACGGGGTGACACTTCCGACATCAAAACGCCTGTATCAAATTGTTATTTAATAGTAAATTATTGCTGTTTACAAGAATTTTTATGCGGAAAGAAACTTCCGTGCATTATTAACGATACGAGTTATTTCTTTGTCTAAATCATCATCCAGAGGTTTTTGTTGATATGTGCTAAGCAGTTCTTGTACCCTGGCGGGCAGTTTGTCTGCAATGTTATGCCGGCCGGCCTGCTGCCATTGCGGCCAATATGAGCGGTCAAGTATGGTCGGCATCCATAACTCTGAGCGGAAATGTTCTACCGTGTGCATCTGGTCGATAAAGGTGCCGCCGGGTCCGACCTTGTCGATGACATCGGCTGCAAGATGCTCATCGTCAACTTTGAAGCCGCGCATTATCCGCTCTACGTATTCAATAACCTCGTGCTGGAATACGAGCATTTGAAGACTGGAGGCCTGGTCAACGCCGGCAATGCCGAGATGACCGAATATATCAGAACCGGCTAATGCTCCCATCAACAGGGTTGCCGATATTTCCAGGCCGGCCTGAGCGTCGACACATTTGCTGTCTGTCAGGGCCACGTTGGTGTAAACAGGCAGGCCGTAATGCTTGCCCATTTGTGTTGCGGCCACCGCCATCAAAGCCTGTTCGGGGCCAGCGAATATTAACTGGGTGGTTTTCATATCAAATGCGTGACATATTCCACCGAAACAAACCGGCGTTCCCGGTTTAATCAACTGCACAACGCAGATGCCGGCCAGAACTTCGGCGGTTTCCTGAGCTATGGTACCGGCAAGGGTGACAGGCGCGCTTAGGCCGGCCTGGGCCATCGGGCCGATTGATACCGGAAGGGGGACTTTGCAGGTTTCAAAGAGCAGGTCTATACCATTATTGTCAAAACGAAGCGGGCTGATTGGCTCTAAAAAGGCGTAGGTGAGGGGATATTCGGCAAGCTGTTCAGTGGAACCGGCCACGGCAGTAAACAGTTCGACCAGCAATTTTGCGCTGGGACGATTGTAAAACCAGAAGGTAATGGGCTTGGTGGTTGTGCGAAGCTGTGCGGCGGCAACTTGAACGCAACGATAGGAAATGTCAAGCTCATGAGGGTCGGCCATTGCTCCGGCTATGGTAATCTGCGGCAGAACGTCGGCGAGCCTGGCAGCTACAACAACATCGTCAAGGGCAGCGAAACGTCGGGTGCCGTCAGGTTCGAGCCAGTGGGCCTCGCCGGCAACGGAATTATAGTTACGCTTTCCCAATCCAAAAGCGGCTTTTTTTGTATGGTCACGGCCGTAAACAGTGAAGGTCTTTCCGGCAGCAGCGAGGCATTGGTCCACAAGCTGTGAGGGAATACGAACCCGGCCTTCGGTCTGGTCAACTTTAGCGCCGGCTTCGGCGAAAAGCTTAATCATTTCCTTATGAGGTATCAGGACTCCCGTGCATTCAAGTATCCTGCGGGCCGCCTGGTCTATGCGGGCGATATCGGCTGTAGTTAATACTTTCAATCTCATTGTCATAAAGAATTTTCTGTAGGTCTTTTGCTTTCGGATTTAACTGAGGCACTAAGCTTTTCGTTAGAAAAAAACAAATCGTTTCAGAAAATAACAAATTTCTCTGACAAATACAACGAGGTCTTGACGAAACAGGTAAAAGCGATTAATATTTTTAGTAATCGCCGCGGATGTGGCGGAACTGGCAGACGCGCAGGCTTCAGGTGCCTGTCCCCGTAAGGGGGTGGAGGTTCGACTCCTCTCATCCGCATTTGCCTGTTTATTGGCAGTATCAAGCCTTTTTACATCACTATTTGTGAGGAATTTAACTATTTAACGGAAATGGTTCTCACAGGCCGATAAATAATAATAAAACGAAGGTTAGTTTTGCCAAATTCCAACCGGATAGTTTCCGGGCGGTATTCGTACGGCTTATATGAAGAGACTATGCTTGATATTTTTCAAAATCTTGAACAAATGGTTTCGGAATTGAGCCCGACATTTTTGGTGGGGGTCGGGACAGGCTCTGTTTTGGCCGGGCTGTTCATTTGGCTTGGAGGATTGGGTTTCAGGAAATACCTCGTAGCGATTGTGGGAGCTTTTGCCGGTGGTATCAGTGGTTTTTTGATAACCGGGCGGAATACCGTGTTATCGCTGGTATCGGCTGGGCTTGGTGTTGTTCTCGCACTGGTACTTGAAAAGATATTTATCACAATAATGGCGGCGGTATTGGCGGCGGTTCTGGGCTTTACCGTCATGGGGCAAATTTGCGTTGGGCAGGCGGACAGTTTGCAACAAGCCTGCTCACAGATGCCCGTGTATAGCTGGGCGATCATAGCAGCTTTGGTAATAATTTCTATAGCAGCGGGATTTTATTTTCGGCGTATAATTTCAGCTCTTTGCTGTGCGGCTTTTGGTAGCATGCTTCTTTTTGCAGGTATGATTTTGCTGCTGTCATACAAAGGTGCCGAACCTATAAGTTACATAAGTGGAAACCCTTCATTTTACGGAATGGTATTCGCTTCGATGGTGGCTTTCGGTGCAATTGAGCAGTTATTGCTTTGCCGGTTTGTCAAGGGCAAAGCCAAAAGAGTGGAAAAAGCAAATAAGAGTGAGCAGAAAAGCAAAAAAGAACCATCGAGCTGACAGAGCAAGTAACTCTTATTTAAGGATTGTGCAGAAGAAGATTATTCTTTAGGAAAAGATAGTCAAAGAAAAATAAGGAGAAGAAAACAATGGACAGTGTTACTATCCTGGCCGAATCAGTTGAAACAACAACCCGCACATCACCATCGGAAGTAGTTCCAATCGACGTAATCTGGGCACAAATCACGTCTCTGGGCTTTCTCGAAGCGTTGACCTTCATATCTTTTGGCGTTGTGTGCCTTTTTTACGGGTGGCGTGTTTTTAAGATATTAGTAATAATCAGCTTCGGGTTATTAGGACTGATTTTGGGAGTAATGGTAAGTGAGAAATTCATCGGAGAGAAACAACAGCTTATAGGCGGCCTGGTAGGACTTGTGCTGATGGCGATTCTTTCTGTGCCGTTAATGCGGTGGGCGGTCAGTATCTTAGGTGCGATAGCAGGGGCCATACTTGCGTCAGGTATATGGTACGCATGCGAATTAAACGAAGCATATATTCTGGCCGGTGCGATTATCGGGATTGTTGCCGGGGGGATGATATCTTTTATTGTCTTCAAGATTGCAGTAATGCTGTTTTCCAGCCTGGGGGGCAGCGGATTAGTTGTGGCGGGTGTTCTGGCGATTTTATATCAATATCCTCAAACGACAACCCAGGTGGAAGATTTGGTATTTACTGAGAAATGGTTTTTGCCGGCTGCTCTGGTGGTGCCGACAATAATAGGCATAATCGTGCAAAACAAATTTGTCAAAGGCTCACAGGAGTGGAGTGTCTAAAGACCGTAGGTGTAACAAAAAAAGTGGCAATATCGATTCGATAGAATGTTATAAACCACCGAAAAACAACCGGGGCCTGTACTTTGTAAATTTAGTACAGGCCCCGAATTAAAACACATTTAGAGGCTGATAATCAGCCTCACATTACATCAACATCTTTTTATTCCACGAACGGGAAGGCAGTATCCGCAAGCCATTCAGTTGCCAACAGTTGATAGTCTTTGAAGTTAATTATCTTGTCGTTTGTCTCTTCCACATCGTACAGATTGGCAAGAGAATCCAAGGGTACATACAGGTCCGCACCGATCATAACGCTGGCAATCTCTATCTGCGTCAGTGAACGCTTATAGATGCGTACATCGTCGATGAGGCCCTTGAAACCGGTAGGAAGTTCGGCATAAGCCCCGCCGCCCTGGATTTCTCCGGAACTGGCGCCAATGTAGATAGGATAGTTACAGGTGCCTATCGTTTGTGGGTCAGCATAGCCCTTGGCCCACCATTGTGAGGCGTGCAGACCATCTACGTACAAATCTGTCCAGTTCAGGTCTTCGTATGATATGGCAATGTGATGCCATTCACCGTCCCATACGTTCACATCAATTTCTTCTTGTGGA
>Ga0272442_10001752_pt1 | contig 32313 bp, 38 predicted proteins | sample SSMForm2O_FD_200262 | JGI IMG/M metagenome (GOLD analysis project Ga0272442, IMG submission 200262) | Marine sediment archaeal communities from Little Sippewissett salt marsh, Falmouth, MA, United States - SSM-Form-2O | ecosystem: Environmental > Aquatic > Marine > Wetlands > Sediment ... | reverse complement strand
GTCTAGGTTCCTTTTTTCCCTATACCTTTATTAATTTGGACCAATGTACTTTGATAGCCCATCAGGGAGAAAAACACGATGTACAGATATCTCAAAGAAGCATGGAAACGCCCAAAAGACAGCTACATCAAGGACTTAATGAAGCAGAGGGCCATAGTATGGAGAAGGGAGCCTTCATCCGTTAGGGTCGATAAACCAACACGTTTGGACAGGGCTCGTAGCCTTGGTTACAAGGCAAAGCATGGAGTCATTGTTGTCAGGACTCGTGTACGTCGTGGTGGACGAAGAAAGCTTAGACCAGTATTGGGTCGTCGTCAGAAACGGATGGGTGTCAAGAAGTTTACTCCCGCGAAGAGCAAGCAGCTTATCGCTGAGGAGAGGACTGCCCGCAAGTACCCCAACTTGGAGGTCTTGAATAGTTATTGGGTTTGGCAGGATGGGCGCTACAAGTGGTATGAGGTTATCTTGGTAGATCCGAATCATCCGGCGATCAAATCAGACAAGGATCTTGGCTGGATAGCCAACTAGTTATATTCTAAACTTTCCTTGAAGATTGTATTCTAAAAAATGTAGGTTAAGCTTCTTTGAAGTGAGGCATAACCTCGTTTCCGAATAGGTTTATTGATTTTTTCTTGTTTGGACCTAGAGGAGAACCTGTTATGAAGTGGTTAATACCGGTCTTGAACAGTTCATCGATCTTCTCTATGCATTGATCTGGTGTGCCGCATATCGAAAAAGCGTCAATCATATTGTTGTCTACTGCACCGAAGGCTTCTCCCCAGTTCCTCTCAGCCAATCCTTGTCTTATCTTGTCCGCGTTCTCCGTGAGGATACCATGTCTCTCCAGTATCACTGATGGACTCCCTGCCACAATATAGGCGACAACGGGAACCACGCTTTTCTTGGCGCTCTTCAAGTCGTCAGCTACAGAGAAAGAAGTGTAGGCAGCTACATCAATATCCGTAATCTTTCTCCCAGCCTTCCCTGCGCCTTTCTCTATTAGAGAAACTGCTCTCTCTATGTCTCTTGGATGGCTGGCGTTGATTAGTGCGCCATCGCCAATTCCACCGGCTAACTGTAGCATCTTTGGGCCCTGTGCGCCGATGTAGATTGGTACTTCACCCTTTGTTTTGAAGTTAAAGCGGGCGCCAGGTGATGTGCTGAACATCTTGCCTTGGTATCCGCTTTTCTCTCGGGCTATCTGGCTACGTATTAGGTTGACGCTCTCTCGCATGGCGCGAAGAGGCGTATCCATCTTTTTTCCAAGCATCTCTAGGGTGGTCTTGTCTCCTGCTCCTATGCCGCAGATTACCCTGCCGGGGGCTACCTCGTTTAGGGAGGCTATGCTTTGGGCGGTGTATACGGGATGTATTAGGTAGGGGTTGGTGACTCCGGTTCCTAGTCTTATTCTATCTGTGTAGTTGGCGATGAAAGAAAGACTGACGTATACGTTCCTGTTGTTGAAGTGGTCTGTTATCCAGATACTGTTGTATCCGAGTTTCTCGGCTTGCATAGAGTAATATGTGGTTTTCCAGAAAAGCTCCATAGGCACGAACTCTATCCCAAAGCTCTTCATCCAGCCATTCTCCGTTTAAACTGGTTGGAGAGCGATCCTGAGCTCTTTTAGATCAAAGTTGTCAATTACCTTGAGGGTGGTCTCGGGGGCGGCTTCGAAGGTTGCCTTAATTAAGTTTGTTAAACCTGCTTCGCTGTCCAGTTGATCTCTTTGCCAGTAGTGAAGTATGGTTTTCGCTAGGCTAGGTGGTACAACTATGTTTTCTTTTCCCTCAAGGAGTATGTCTATGAGATTCTCAGATAGGGGGCCCCTCATGGTTTTTGGGACCTGTTTTACAAACTCCTTATAGTTCATTTTATTCCAATTGGTATTAAATCAAACCAGATAATATGAGTATTGGAATACCAAAATACGGATTCCGTCTTATAATATGCTAAACCTATAACAATCAACCCGGAAAACAAGGTAAAAATGAGGAAAACCGAGATACATATATAGGATTTTCTGTAAGTCCAATATAAAAGAAGGTTTGGATACAAATGTGTCGTATACCGAAAATAGAACCTCAAAATGGCCTTCTATTTACATGGAAAATAAGTGAAAATGTCTGTAGATCTACTTGACCTGCGAATCATAAAATCACTGAGTAATAACGCGAGAAAACCATACAGTACTGTTGCCAAGGAGTTGGATATCAGCGACGCTACGGTAAGAAAACGTGTCAAGAGAATGCTTGAAGACGGGGTCATCAGGCAATTCAATGTACTCGTCGATTACCATATGATCGGGAAGAACGTAAAGGCTTTCATAGGTCTTAGGGTAGCAACTGGGAAACTCAAGGAAGTAGTTGGGCACCTTGAGAAGAACGATGATGTAGTGGTGCTCTATCGTACCACTGGAAACGTTGAGTTGTTTGCCGAGGTGGTGTTCAGGGATATGGAGGAGCTTAAGACCTTTCTTGAGTCGGAGCTAGATCATGATGGGATATCTTACTCTGAGGTAACTGTGGTTATTGGTCCTTACAAGAGATGCCCGAGTTCAGGACTCTGATGGTTCCATTTCACCTGATGGGCTCAGTGTGATTATCTCGTCCCATTTTCCTCTATGAACATGGAACTCTATACCAAAGAGGCTCTCTAGGTAACCCCTGAGGAATGGGATGGGTACGCCGAGGTATTCTGCCTTGATCTCGCGGTCTTTTCTTGTGAATTTTCCCCATCCATAGTCTTCCAGTTCTTGGAGTATTATTCCCCAGTTGTCTATGCTCTTTAAATCCAGCTCTGGGTCATATGAGTACAGTACTTTTCTGTTTATGGCTGTTGCCTTGGCGATATCATATACTTGTGATTCTGGGAAGGCGCTCAATATGTCTTTGAACATTCCATGGCCTACTATCAGTAATCTGTCTGAGCTGTTTCTGTAGATGTATGGGAGCCATTGATGCATGCTAAGCTTCTTGAATATGCGTAAAGCGGCTATTGTTGCCTCTTCGTTGCTCTCGATGTGTCTTATGCTTACGAGAAAATCGAGGTATCTTTTCAGTTCATCGTCTAGCTGGATGTTTAAAATATTCTCAGAGGAAGTGGTTTTTACCAAGAATCAGTCCTCAGTTTAACCAGAGTTGGCTCGATTATTAAAGTAAAAGGGAGATTTCGGTATTCTTTGACTTGAGGACGTCTAACCTTGTCTTTAACTAAAATCGTATCGTCTGTAATTAGGAAATTAGGATTTGAAGAATTTGATTAGTTTTTCAGCCACGATTGTGCTGTTGCCTATCTGGGCTTCCGTGCTGCCTGCGCCGATGTGTGGGGTGCATATGACGTTGGGTTTGCAGACCAGTTCTTCGTCTGGTTTGGGCTCTTCCTCGAATACGTCAAGTGCTGCGCCTTTTACTTTTCCTGTGTTTAGGGCTTGTTTGAGGGCGGTTTCGTCGATGATGCCGCCTCTTGCTGCGTTGATGACGTATGCTCCGTCTTTCATTTTGTTGAATTGTGGTGTGCCTATCATGTGTCTGGTCTGGGGTAGCAAGGGTACGTGTATGGTGATGAAGTCGCTTTCCTTGTAGAGTGTGTCTAGGTCTACTGATTCTGCGTTGATTTCTTCTACGAAGTGGATGAGTTTGTCCATCATGACATCGTAGGTGATTACACGCATCCCGAGACACTTTGCCTTCTTCCCCAGCGTATACCCGATTCTACCGAACCCGATGATGCCCAAGGTCTTGCCCTGTATCTCGAACCCGGTGAGGCGTTTCTTTTCCCATTTGCCTTGTTTCATGCCTGCGTCTGCTTCTGTTATCATGCGTGCCATGTTGAACATCATGCCCAGCACGAGTTCTGCGACTGCGTTGCATGGTGCCTCAGGGCTGTTGAATACCTCAACTTCCTTTTCCTTTGCATATGGTAGGTCTACGTTGTCGAGTCCTACGCCTGCGCGTGCTATGGCTTTGAGGTTCTTGGCTGCATCCAGTACTGGTTTGGTTATTTTGGTGCGGCTTCTGATGACCATGGCGTCGTATTCGCCGATTTTGTTGAGTAGGTCATCTGGGGTTATCTCGGTGTCGAGGGTTATCTCGAATCCCGCATTTTTGAGCATCTGGACCCCGTCTTGGTGAATGGGGTCGCATATGAGTATCTTTACCAAATTATTTTATCTCCTTGATTTTGCGGATACTATCTGGATGATATCATTGTCCTCTAGGATATAGGTATCTCCCAGTCTTCTTTTGGTGCGTGCGTCTACGGCGTGGATGAAGCTCTCGGCTAGCTCTGTGTGGATGATGCCTGCGAATTGTTTGGCAGTGGTGCCTTTGGGGACTAGGAAGCAGTCTGGGAGTACGTGTCCGTGGTGGTTGGTGAGTTTCTCGGCGTCTTCTACTGGGTATACTGTGATCATGTCGAGTAGGCTGTAGAAGGCTGTGTTGAGGACGTCTTGGAGTCCTGTGCCTTTGTATTTTTTGAATACTTTCCCTCTTATTCTTTCTAGGGCTCCTAGTTGTCCCTTGGTTAGCTTCTCAGGGTCTTTTACCTTGAAGTCATTGTCCCCCGGGGTGTAATCTACCAAGCCTGCTTCTGCTGCGCGTCTGAGGGCTAGTTCTGCTTCGGCGCAGGTGGGTACGACTAGGTATCCTGCTTCCCTGATTCTTTCCACGTTCTTATCAGCGCCCTCCCTGTCGGCTTTGTTTGCGGCTACTATGAGAGGTTTGCTGGCTTTTCTGAGGTTGATTATGAAGTCCTCGAATTCTTCGTCTGTCCAGTGTGCGCTTTTGAAGCCGTTTACACCCGCATTGTTGACTGCTTGGGTTATCTGGTAGCGGTCGATGCCGAGCCCTGTGAGTCTTTCTTCTAGGTGTTTGGCTATGTGTTCTTTGACGCTTTGGGCTGTTCGGCTGACTCTGTCCCAGTCTTTTTTGAGGAGGGCATTGAGCCATTGGTCGAACTCATTCTCAAACATTTTCACGTCTTCAATGGGGTCATGAGTCAAAGGGTCACATACTTGTCCGTTGATGTCTGTGGCGCCTGAGGCGTCTGCTACTACGATTAATGCGTCTGCTCGGCGTACCTCGTCGAGGAACTGGTTTCCTAAGCCTTTTCCCATGTGGGCTCCGGGTATCAAGCCGGGGGTGTCGATGAGGTCTACTGGGATGAGTCTGATGCCGTCTACGCATGCGCTGTTTTGGGGGTTGTCCGTTACGCCTAGTTCTTGGCAGACACACGGGGTTCTGATGTATGCTACGCCCATGTTTGCTTTGATGGTGGTGAATGGGAATCCTGCTATTTCTACTGGTTTGAGGGTGGCTGCTGCGAAGAATGTGCTTTTTCCGACGTTTGCTTTTCCTACGAGTCCGACTATTTTAGCCAACTGGTATCAATGATTCTGTGTAATAGTCACTTAAGACAGTATCTGGACACTGGTTTCATTGAAAATGACTTGATGCTCAAAGAAATAATATTGTCATATAGAATCAAATCGTGTGTATAAGAATTCAGAATATTAAATTAACATAACCACAACCTTCAAACCATAATGGAAAATAAAAAAATAAACTTCTACACAATAAGTCTAGTATCTGGGCTTCTAGCCATATTCTTGAAGGGGCTACTGAACACCTATACAGGACTCAATCAAATACAATTAATTAGCACAATTATTATCTCACCTATTGTTGAGGAAGTTTTAAAATTCACCTCAATCTACTTGTTGCTCAAAATCTTCAATCAATACAGCTCGGATCAGAGAACTTATGCAGTCTCTGGGGTAATCGTTGGATTCTCTTTTGGAGTCTTAGAATGGGTTTTGGGTTTCCCCAATGCCCTCTGGAGTGACAGGGTTCTTGCCACCCTTGCTCATATGGGGTGGGGTTACTTTATTGGACGGGCATCCTATTTTAGCAGTATTAGTGAGTGGAAGAATGCTGGGATAAATCTTGGAGTCGCTATTGTATGTCATATTCTCTGGAATGAGGTTTGGATTTTTATAGCAAATTGGGGGCTCATTGTATCATAAAATAGTATTTGGTAATAGTTTACTCAAGATAAATTCAAGTGTATTATTTGATTATTTGAGGTGCTCTTTTTCATAAAGTCTTTATTGTTTGTCTAGTCTTATGCTGTGATGGTTACTGGGATAGGTTTCTGTGGACGCAGAGGCAAACGAAAACGAGAAAAGCACCTGCGGTTACTGAGCGAACATCCAGACAGATTCATATTTTATTCCCGACCAAAACGAAGGGATAGAAAAATCATCATCAAGGATAAAGATGGCACTATTACCACGAAAAAATATTAGCTATAAATCAACCGTGATTTCTTCTTTTTAGGTTCTTGGCATACTCGGTTTATCTGGTTCCGGGTGGGTTTTCTTTTCTTGGATGGTGAACTCATCCAGCCTTTTGGCGTCTTGATATACCAATATGCACTCTTATCCTATGATCCATCCTGCTTTTTCCTACGCACAACATCCCCAACCCCTGCAGCCTTACCGTTTTGGCGTTTGAACTCCCGACCGGTTCTCACCATCAATGCATGGTGCTTGGATTGTTTACGCTTGGCTTTCTCACGTTTGTTTGCTGCGATTCTATACTCTTCTTGTCTCTGTGTCTCGCTTTCAAGCTGTTCAGGGGTCTGGTATTTCTTCATCACTGGATCATGGACATACCCACAGTTGACACAGTACAAGTCATTTGGGCAAAACACACCACAGACTGGACAAGGAACCTCCTCCACAACTGGGGCAAGCTCAGGAACAGTAACTACCTCACTCACATATGCTACTTGACTCATAACCACACCATCCTGTACTCTGACGGCATCAATCCGTTTATCAACCCCTCGGAGCCCGGCTAGATACCCGTCTTACTGAGGTAACCTATGTACAATAAACCCCAGAGACAAGCTCAAGAGCCCAATAATCATGTCTAGACCATTTACTATACTTTTTTCAAGGTGCGCTGTGAGTCATACAAGGGTATTGATGTGAATAGGGCATGGGTCCTCGTCAACACCGTAATAGGCAAAGAAAATCAAGCGCTCAAAGAACTCAGAAGAACACCAGGGGTCAAAGAAGCGTACTTAGTGACAGGGGAATACGATATCATATTACTCATCGAGGCATCCTCAATGAAGAAACTCGACGATATCTTGACTTGGAATATACGCAGAGAGAAGAATGTCTGCGCAACAGTGACAATGGTGGTTTTCTAGTATCCTCTGATGAGGCTTCGACCCACATTTAACAGTATCATGACCACCATTATTCCTGCAACCAATGTGAAAATATTAGGTGCGCCCATACCTCTAGCTGTCTGTACGAAGAAGTAGATGAATATCAGCCCAATTATCGCGGCGAATATGCTTTTTATCTGGCTCATTTCCCCTCAAAAACACAATCGTCGATATAAATCTAATCTCATGGAATAATTACTCTATTTTCGATTCCATCGAGTTCTCCAATCGACTCAACCAAGCAGCAGCGATTAAAACATCAACAGAGCTAGCCCTCACGCTCATAATATCCGGGAGTCTTCCTTCTACCGAAACTATGTAACCCCTCTTCCTCAAGCTGCTTACAGAGCCTCTCGGCTTCATCCATGCTTATCTCTTCCCGGTTCCGCATATACTCGATTATCTCCAGTGCCTGTGTCTCGTTGGTGCATCTTCTGATGAAATCAATAACATTTTGGTCATAACCCGCGAATTTTCGCTTTGATTTGGGTTTTTCCACCTCGAAGTTTAGCTGAGTTTTACCTACTCCCTGCTCCAATTCATCCGCTAGCTTGGGGTATTTTTTCTTGAACTCTTTCTCCATTCGAGATCAAATTGAATTCTTATCTGGTCGATTATAAATGATACGGGTTAGCGTTTCCGCTCCTGAAGGGTGCTGAAGAAATATTTTATCACACCCCTTGGCACGTCTTGCTGAATCGTCACCCCCGGGGTAATCCATGAATCGCTCCCAATGACCATACCTGGGTTAATATTCACATTGATGCCTGTCTGCACATTATCCCCCATGATGACACCTAGCTTCTTACGCCCACTATCAAGGCGCTCTCCCTTCACAGTAACCTCCACATGGGTCTTATCAAAACGCAGGTTAGCCGTAATGGTCCCAGCGCCAAGGTTACAGTTCTTACCAATCAGGCTATCACCCACATAGCTGAGATGCGCCGCGTGGCTCCCATCACCAATGATGCTATTCTTGATCTCGCAGGCGTTTCCAATCCTGACGTTTTTCCCGAGACAGGTTCCAGCCCGGATATAACAGTTGGGCCCCACATCAGAGCCCTCGCCAATCACTACTGGGCCCTCGATGTATGCCCCTGATCTAATTCTTGCTCCCCGTTTGACCCATATCTGTCCATGGAGTCTGGCGCCTTCCTCGACCTTTCCATCTATCTTGAAGTCGATGTTTTCCATGGCCATCTGGTTTGCCTCCAACAGGTTCCATGGTAGCCCAACATCTAGCCAGTCTGTTAATCCGAGATCATGTTTCTTGAGTAGAATCTTGTCGTCTATCATTAGCTGCATGGTGTCTGTGATCTCGTATTCTCCCCTTGGGCTCTCAGGGGTCATATCAATATAGTCAAAGACCCCATGCGGGAAGATGTAGATGCCCACGTTGGCGTATTTACTGGGCTCAGTGCCCGCTGGGGGCTTCTCCACAACCCTTTTAATATATTCTCCGTCCAGCTCGAATGCACCATACTGGCTTGGATCATCAACAAGCAGAGACCCTACAGCCACCTCACCCTCCCGGTGATTGTCTTTGATCTTCTTCAACACACCACTAGCAATATAGTGGTCTCCGTAGAGCGCCATGAACTGGCTCTCCCCCACAAACTCCTTGGCTTGATAGAAGGCGTTGGCAGTACCCAGAGTCTCCTCTTGGGTTACATAACTGATACTGACCCCATGATTTGAGCCGTCACCGAAATACTCCTTGAACTGATCCTCAAGATAATTGGTGACCAACAACACCTCGTTGATCCCAGCCTCCCGGACCCTCATGATCATCCACTCAAGCAACGGTCTCCCCGCCACATTCAACATGGGCTTGGGTGTGTAATCTGTGAGTGGTCTGAGTCTGGTTCCCTTTCCCGCTACGAGTATTACTGCCTTCATCCTATCACCTTTTTCACTAGTATTTTCGCACCCGCCATTATATCTTCTACGTCCCTTGGGGTCCTTCCCTCAACGGTTATCCGTATGATGGGCTCCGTGCCACTGGGACGTATCAGGACCCACCCGTTGCTCATCTCAAGTCTCACCCCATCCACCATACTCACGGACTCTACGTCCTTGAAGGCATCAGCGTATCTTTTGCTGATTTCCTCCATCGCTGGATTCTTTTTCTGGTTTGGGCACTCCAGCTTAGCCCTATCCAGTGGATATATGGGTGCTCCTTGGACAAACTCCTCAATGGTCTGATCCAAGTAATCCAGTGCTTCGAGAACTTTTAAAGCTCCCATCACCCCCGCTGGGCACATGTGGTGTTCTGGGAAGACCCATGCGCCAACAGGCTCACCCCCGAATACTGCGTTATGTTTTTCCATGGCTTCTGTTATGAATGCGTCCCCCACTGGGGTTCGTACAACCTTGCCCCCTGCCTGTTTCACCATATCATCCACATTCATTGATGCACCCACGTGGGTTACCACGGTTCCACCATTGTTTCGAGTGACCGCGTATCCAGCGTAAGCAGCCAACGCACTATCTGGACTAACCATAAGCCCATCTGATCCCACTGGCATCATCCTATCCCCATCCCCATCAAAACCGAAACCAATGCTACAGCCAGTGGATTTCATGTATTCTCCGAGCCGCATCAGGCTATCATTGGTGGGCTCTGGGTTACCCGCCGGGAACAACCCGTCAGGGACAGCGTTGATTATTCTGGTATCTAGGGGGAATTCTTTGAACGCTATTGGGGCTAGTGTGCTTGTGGCTGCGCAGAAGCAGTCCAAACCAACCTTGTGCTCGTTGGTGATATCGATGCTCTCAGCAAGCATATCCACATAGGGATCGATGGCGTCCACCTCCTCCACCGTGCCTACTTGGGTCCAGTCAGCCCATGTATATCGCTCGTTCTCCATTACCTCCTCCAGCATCAACTGCTCCTTGATGGTTAGGCTCATCCCCTGCTGATTGAAAACCTTCAAACCATTATAGGGGGGTGGATTGTGGCTCGCGGTTATGGCTACGCCTGACTCTGAGCCGGATTCTTTGATCATCCACGCGACAACCGGTGTGGGAACCAGTCCAACCTGAATTACGTCTCCTCCTGCTGCGTTGACGCCGCTGGTTAACGCAGCCTCCAGCATGGGTCCTGTGAGTCTCGCGTCCCTGCCTATGATGCTGGTGCCTCCTTCGTGGATGGTTGATATGGCTGCGCCTACTCTTTGAGCTAGTGTGGGGGTTATATCGATATTTGCTAAGCCTCGTATGCCTGAGCTGCCGAATAGTTTTGGCTTCACCTGAGTCGCCTCTTGGGTATGAATCTTCGGAGGGGGTCTGTCTGTAAAAGTCTTTCCAACTCTGGGAGCCGTAACCCCCGTTTAATATCCCCATAGGTGTCGCATTTCTCGTCTCTGTAATACTCCCTGTCTCTGGGGGGTCGTACAACGACCTCCAGTGGGTGGTTTTTGATGCTGTATGCTATATGAGTTGAGGTTCTGGGTAATCCCCCTACTGTGAACTCTTTCCCCTCAGAGGCGTTATACTGGTATTCGTCTAGTTTTTCCCTGATAACCTCTGGGGAATCATGGTAGACCACTATATCTATGTCGCTCCCCTTTCTGGGGGTTCCACGCCAGACGCTCCCAATCAACACGGGATTAAAATCTTCCAGCTTTCTCATCACTTCAAAGGCTATCTCCCGCATCTCGACCAGCATATTTAGTCTATCAGAGCCTTCAAGCTCATCAACGAGCCTATCCAGTTCCATTGCTACCTCATAGTTGCTGGGGAGTGCTCGTGTTCTTAGGCTGGATGCTGCCATCTCTTTTGCGTCCTTGTACTCTTTCACTGTCCTGTTGTAGAGTAGTCTGGCTGCCTCGGTGGCGACTTGTGTCCGTATTAACATCTCCAACAAGATATGTGTTGGAGAGTAGAAAAATTGTCCTAGTCCCGCTTCAGGTAGCCGATTACCTCAGAAACGACGAGTCCAGCTGCGATCAAGGCTGCTAACCCTGCTATCCAGAGGTAGATTGGCATATCATCCATTCCACCGTACATGGTGAAGTTTACCTCGTAGGCTTGTTCTGGGGTCTGGAGGTAGATGTAATCATATGGGTTCTCGGGTTCCTTTGACTCTAGGAGTTCATCATACTGGTACAGGGCATCGCCTAGCTCAAAGGTCAACATATAGACTCCTTCCTGTCCAACTCCTTCAAGGAATACCGAAAGGTCTGGATAGGCTGCCAGTTCTTCGTTTGATACCATGATAGTAAACTCTGGCTCAGTGTTGTCAGTTGTTGATACCTCGTAGGCGTAGGCGTCCCAGTAGATGATGCTGCTGGTGTACATGAAATATGAACCAAGTGAGATCAAAGCGGTTACAATGATCAGTAGAGTTTTCAGTCTATTCATGCCGTCTCTGTGGGACACTGGTTTTTATTGTTTCCCACATTTTCTCAGAAAATAAGGTCTGTGAGTTCCTTGTAGGGGAGCTTTGCATCGCGTCTCAGGTACGCGAGGACAAGAAGTAAGAGCAAGTATAGGGCGATGCCCATCTCGGCGTTGATGACCTTCAGGTATGCTAGGAGTACAATCACAACTATTCCCACGACAATGGATATCAAAGCGGTTCTAGCCGAGACCATCCACCAAACCCTCCCCAATCTTCGTTATGTTTCATTTGAATCTTAGATATATTACTGTTTATATCAGTAGGGTGGATCTTGCTCCAGCAGTTCTGGGACAGTCTTACCCCCAGATATTCCCATGGGTGTACCATCTGCTCTCCAGCAGGCACCACCATGCAGCATCCCCTTTCTATCCCGCAGGACGCCATTCATCCCACCAGCAACCCTGTTCACCACAAACACATCATGCCCCTTCTTTCTTAGACCTGCCCTTGTCTCCTCTGGGAAGACTTTCTCCATTATCAGTTTCTCGCCCGGTGTACCCTTGATGCCCATGGTCCAGATTCTTGGCGCCTCAACAGCCTCCTGTATGCTCATCTTGAAGTCTATTATGTTGACTATGGCTTGGGCTACGCTGGGGAATATCTTCAAACCCCCGGGGGTGCCTATGCAGAGGAAGGGTTCATCTCTTCTGAGGACAATCGTTGGCGACATGGAGCTCAGCATCCTTTTGCCTCCTGCAACTGAGTTTGCCCGGTTGGGTCTTGGGTCGAATAACGCCATACAGTTGTTCAACAGTACTCCGAGTTCAGGTACTGTTACCATGGAGCCGAATCCACCGTTCAGGGTCTGGGTTGCTGCTACCATGTTGCCTTTGCTGTCCATGGCTGAGAGGTGGGTGGTGTTGTTGCTTTCCTTTTGATAGCTATGGGGTTCACCGTGGCTGTAATCATTGGCTGTTCTTTTCCGTATCTCTCTGACTCGTTTCTTGGCGTACTGTTTTGAGATCAAGCCCTCTAATGGGATATCCACCACGGCTGGGTCCCCCATATACTGTTGACGATCAGCAAACGCGATCTTCAAGACCTCAGCCATCAAATGAAGATGCTCAGCAGAACCAAAACTAAGCGAGCCCACATCAAAGTTCTCCAACATATTCAACATCTGGATAATATGGGTGCCACCGCTACTCCCCGGCGCCATGGCGTATATCTCATATTGGTTTCGATAGGTTCCTTGGACTGGATCTCGTTTTATGAGTTCATACTCTTTGAGGTCCTTGGTGGTGAGGATGCCCCCATTTTCCTCCATATAATCTGCAATGATTTCCCCCATCTCACCCTTGTACAGTGTATCTGAGCCTCTTCGAGCAATATTATAGAGGGTGTCTGCGTATCTGGGTAGTGTTATTCGTGTTCCGGGTTTGACTGGTCTACCATTGGGCATATAGGTCTTGGCGGTCACAGGATACTTGATCATATCTTCCTTGCAGTAGTCTACGATAAAGTTCATGTATGGGCTGGTCCTGTACCCGTATCTTGCGAGCCTTATAGATGGCTGCATTACAGTGTCAAGGTCTAGGTTCCCGTAATGCCTGTTGATATACTCCCAAGCCTTCAAAGTGCCCGGAGTAGCGACAGCTAGGGGTCCTACAAGATTCTTTTTACCCACAGTCTCGAAGATGTTTTGCCCGGGTTTCCTATCCTTGACCATCTCATACATGGTATCAGATGCAGCAAGGGGTGCCACAGCATAGTTGTCGATGGTCTCTACGCGTTCTGTCTCGGCGTCCCTCAGCACGAAGAATCCTGCGCCGAAGACGCTGTTCATCATGGGTTCTACTACTGTGAGGGCAAATAGGCTGGCTATGACTGCGTCGAAGGCGTTGCCGTCTTGGGCGTACATCTCTGCGCCTGCTGCGCTGGCTAGGGGGTGGTTTGTGGTTATTACCCCTTTTCCAGCGGTGATCTCCTGTTTATGTAAATCAAACTTGAATCCTTTTTTACTCAATATAGGAACCCTTCAGGTATTACTAGTGTAAAGTGAGGATAAAATATTCGATTAGAGTCTGAGGAATCGTTTAGCTTTATAATAAAAGATGTCTCTCTTATGTGCCTCCGAGAGAACTCTGCATCCTCTATCCATTTAACAGACAATGGAATAGCGTCTGGCCACATCATCTGGTCCGAACCATACATGACTCGTTTTCCAAATCCTGCCTCAACTATCCTCTGGAGATAGTGATGGAACTCTTTCTTGGGTATGAACCAGTCCAAGACAGCGATATCACAGTACAGTTGCAGGTTATGAAAGGAAATAAGATAAAGAACAGGCTTCTAAAGAAATAGCTAGATTACAAGATAGAAGAGAAGCTCTTCAAATGCTTGAATTGGATTTTTTCCTCTTTACTTTTTCTTTCCTTTTTTCTTGGATGTTGTTTGTGTTGTTTTGGAGTTGTTTACGATTTTCGCTTTCTTTTTCTTTCCTTTTGCCATGGTTTGCACCATTAATTCCTTGAATAATATGTTTTAGAAAAACATCTTCTTTAAGTAAACACGTATTTTTTTATATTAAAATATTTTAATTTTTACATATTTATGTATTTTATTTATATGCTTGCTTTCTAAACAACAACATATAATAAATTACGTAAAAGCGTGATTTTGAGTATTTCTTTTATAAGTTGTTTACCTAATTGCTAAACAATCTAATTTTATATTGCCTTTAATTGTAACTCGATAATAAGGTGCAAATGAAATGTCTTTTCGATGTTATTGTGAAGACTGTAATGAACAATGGACATCATCAGAAGAAGATCGCCAATGTCCTTACTGTGACTCAGAGTTTGTTTCAATACATATTCAAAATAAGAAAAAACAATTAGATTCAAACGAGGACTAAAGCCTCAATTCTCAGTGTGTATATTATACCAACTCCGCGCGTATATTTTTGAGATAAACTATGATTACCCAGTGTAACCATATATTTCCCCTTTTCTTTGAGTGAAGCAAGGAGTGAGTCTGGGGATAAAATATTCGATTATACGTGTGTTATGCTATCGGAGATATCGTTGAGTATCTCAAGCACAAGCTCCATCTGTTTCAGATACTGGTTGGTCGTAAGCAATTCATACTTGTAGACCTCTGAGACGCTCTGATTCAACTCATCAATCTTACTCTCAAGACTGGATGCCTTTGTGCTTTGCTCCATTCCCTTGTAGCATAGTTGTTGGGTCATCATTCTTTATCATGTTTTGCTCCCATTTTTGGCTTATAAGGGCGACTCAACTCCCCTGATTACTGAAAACCATCATAAAAGATACTCACAAGAGGTTACTATGATTTTTCTGGCTGGTAACTTCCATACCCCTCTCAAAACGAGGGACAGATACTCAATCATGTCGCTGAGTTATGAGGAATTAATGATAAAATATTCGATTAACTGTGAAATTTTTTACTAGTATCCGTAACCCAGTATATGCTTAATGTTTTTTATGTTTTAGATAAAGAGAGATTCAACGAGCTATTTTTTCTTCTTCTTATAGCTGACAGGAAGTGCAACCTTTCTCCTTTCCTGTCTTGCTTTTTTCTTTGCCCGTTCCTGTTCCTTGTGTTTTTTCATTCCCTCTTTTTTTGCTTCTTTACTTTTGGATTTTGCCATCAATAAAACTCCGTGTTGCACTGAGGTACAGTCGTGCAATTAAAAGGTATGCTAACCCTATCTCCAAACGTTTGTTGCTGAGAGCAATACGCGGGGTTCTCTATTTTACTTGAATCTTTTATGGTAAGAGTCGTGGTGGAGAGTATTTTATTAGAAATACATCCGATTCCCCATTTCCATAAGACTGAGTATAGCCCGATACAATGAAACCGCCGTCCCTTGTCTGTTGGACACACGAGCCACCATCATTATCTGGACCACCTACAGTCATATCCCAGAGAAGAGTACCCTCAACATCCATCTCAAAGAGAAAAACATCGTTACTCCCATCACCAAAAGAAGAACTTGTACCTACAACAACATAATCACCATCATTAGTTATCTGAACACAGCTTCCTGAATCCCACCCCGCGCCGCCAATTACCCTACTCCACTGGACAATGCCCTGAGAATCAGTCTTTACTAGAACACAGTCATTTTGGTCAGTTCTCAAGTAACCTGTAACGATAAAACCATCCCCAGTTTCCTGAATAAAATCACCCGCATCACCATAATCACTGAGGCTCTGATTCCAAACCATAGAGCCATCCCCATCAACCTTAAACAAATACAAACCTTTCCCGGGACCCCATGAGTCAATTATTCCCGTTACGATAAACCCTCCATCCCGGGTCTGCTGGACACAAAGACCAAGGTCTCTTCCCTTTCCATCATAGGTTCGATTCCATAGCAAGGTCCCATCTGGATCTGTTCTGATTAATAAAAAATCCGAGTTATCGAAATCTGACGAGCGTTGACTTCCCACGAGGATAAACCCGGCGTCTGAGGTCTCCTGTACTAGACGGCTACTGGTCTTGTTTCCATATGTTTTCATCCAGATTGTATTGCCCTCAGAGTCTATCTTCAATAGAAAAGCCTCATTACTCATTGGTCCAGAGATCTCGGTGCTTCCAGTGATAACATAACAGCTATCGGTACAAGGCTGTATAGCGTAGGCGGTATCGTATTCGGGTCCACCAATTGTCTTGTTCCAGACATGGTTTCCCTTTGAATCAGTCTTCAGAATTAAGATATCGTGTTCTCCTTCTCCAAAGGACATGGTTAAACCCGCGATAATGTAGCCTTCATCTGGTGTCTGCTGAACATATAATCCGACATCTTCCCGTAAACCCCCATATGTGCGGTTCCACTCAACCACTGGTCTAGTTTCTATACTGAACCTGTGGTTCTCAGAGTCATAGTGTCCTATGTTCTCGAACCTTGTTTCACTCCAGCGAAACACATCATAATCAGCAGATATACGATCCCCACAATCATTCATGGTACAATTACCAATCACACCAAAATACTCATGACATACCTGTGGAATAGACTTCTTAACCTCCTCTGTCATTGTTGAGTTTGCCTCTATGACTGCTTGAGCCATGATCCACATGGCATCATATCTAGCGGCTTCCCCGTATCTTCTGGATGGGGTGGGTAGTTCCCCGATTTTCTCTTCATAGAGTTTGAGGAACTCGTTGGATTTCTCTGAGATGGCTGGAGCCTTCCTTATCGTAATAAAACCATACTTTGCTAATCTTGGCTCCAATCCCTCTTCGATTAATATTTCCTCCGATATACCCACAAAATCAAACCAAGTAACCTTTTCAAACACGGATCGATTGTCCATCAAATCAAGAAAAGGATTCAACTTATCAATCCACATGTGTTCCATCAATACGCAGACACGATCAACACCATACAATTCAATAGCCGCCTGAAGATTCTCAGCAGCCCTATCCAGATACGGGGAAAAATCATCAGCGTTTACATCAAACTCGACTTGGGTTTCCTCATAAGCATATGATATCGCCTTGGCTGTCTCATCCAATAGGTTCCGATTGAAACAATGGGTTCCCGCGTTTATCGATATAAATGCCTTGTATCCCAGCTCCTTGATCATCTGTGCAAATACTCGATCATATACCTCAGGATCCTCGTAATCGTTAGGCGATAATTTGAACAAATTATCATCAGCTATTGATAGTCCTATACCCACTCCCTGTGGACTCAGAAGAAGCATATCATGCTCGTCTGCATAATCCAAACAATAACAATTGGCAAGGCTATAATCATGTCCAACAATGAGGTTAATCCCAGCCGCGTTTAGCTCAATAGTCTCATCTAATCCCGGCGGGTTTTCACCTCTTGGTGTTCCCCCCTTATTCAGAACAGGTGTAGGGATGAAATCAAATTTTAATTCAAGTTGATTCTCCTCACAGTACTGGTTTATCTCGGCTTCAGCATAATTCACAAGCGCGATGACTTTTTCCTCTGAGACTAGGTGTGGCCAGAGCCCAACGTTCTCGGCTAGTTTCTCATATGTGACCGCGATATTGACCGTATCTTCTTCTGGGGGTGTGATTTCGTCTTGAACCGGGGTTTGATTGTTATCTTGTGATAGGATTATGATTGAAAACCCAACTATGATTAGGATCGTGATGGATACTATCTGTCTATTATTCACATTAATCTGACTCTTTCATCGGTTAATAGCCTTTTTTGGAAAAAATAATTTACAAAACACAGCAGTGGTTTATTCTTCAGATACTATCAGACACCAGTCTCCAACTGTTTCTGGGTTAATCTCCCCAGTAACAAGATCAATAATCTTGGATTCTCTCCCAGTCTTGAAATCCTTACCCTTATGCAATCGATATGAGACCTTTGCTGAGTTGAACGATATACTACCAGTCTCGGGTTGGGTTTCCGGTATTGATATCTCTGAGCCATACCGCTGCAATGCGATATTCAGGTTTCTAACCACATGGGCGCCTTTTCTTGGGTTTATCCTTCTATCATAGAGCCCAACACGGGGGAAGTAGCCACGGTCGTGGTCAACAAAGGTATCCAGAAACACCATTACATTTGGATACCCATAAGAAGCCACCACAGCCTCCACCGACTTACCCGCAACATAATCATCATCAGCGAAAAACTCCGCAGGGTCCTCTGAGCCCAACCTTACATTCGCTACTGCATTGAAACCCTGCCTCTCAGCGTATTCAGATACCTTTTTGATAGACTCCAAAGGCTTGTCATCTTGATCTACTTGGAACACAAAGCCATCAATCAATCCTCTTTGTGGTAAAATCGATTCCAGTTCCTCAGCCTCATCAACATGGAATCCATGACAGATATAATGGCTGAACTTGGGGCCCTTCCGCTTCCTGTGAATACTGCTCTCGATATTTGCTACATAGACAGGTACCCCAGTGTATTCACGGAGATTGGAAACCTCAGGCAACAAGGCTTGAGCCTTCTCCCAAGGAAGAATCACCTCAAGCAAATCTATGATGCCTCTATTCTCGTCCACGAAATCCTTGTCAGGCACATTTACAGTGAAAAACATGAACCTGTGCCCAAACTCATGAAGTTCATATAGCCTCTCGCTTGTATCCTCATCCCGCAAGTCCTCTAAAGGAATCCTCACTGTCTTGATGCCTGTCTCCCACAACCCCAGCACAGGGTAATCATTTCTAGTGCGTTTCCTGACAAACTCATCGATGGGACCCATATAGGGAAGGTCCATGGTCTCTGTCAACGAGTGGCGAAGATGCACCCCAAGGGGAGACCCTAAAGATGTATTCAATTGTTCGATCCATTTCTGGTCACGAAGCTCGTCATCTAACCCAAGCGTCTCACCAAAAGATCTGTAGATATTTACCTTGAGCCCCTCAGAATAAACATCAACCACACAGTACCCAAGCTTAGCGGCATCATTCCTCCCAAACTCATCCGCAGGCTCTACCCTGAACATCTCCGAGAAATCTTGTCTCACGAAGCATGTCGAGAACAGTTTGTATATCTGGGTTCCGTGGTATCGCTTGTACCCGAATTGATGTACATGTCCCGCGAAAAACGCCTCAACATTGTGCCTTTTTAGTAGCTCCAAGAGCCACATCCTCTCAGGCAGATCGATGTTATCATAGTTAGCAGCTTCGTCTGGCTGGTAGAGATAGGGTGGATAATGACTGAATACAAGTATTCTTTTTCCCTTGTTCTCCTTGAGGTCCCTTTCTAGCCACTCTTTTTGCTGTTTTTCTTCAGGTAACCCAGAGTTCAGGACAGGGCTATTAATCAACACGAAATGGATGCCATTATAATCGAAGCTCTGATAGGTTGACCCATAATACTTCCTAAAGTCCCTGAAATAACCCTCATTCACTATATAGGCTGGTACCGTGGGGTTGTCCTTGTCCCCAATATCATGGTTTCCGGGCACATAGTAGACTGGAGCCCTGATACCCTCCATTATCTGGTTAGCCACATCTGAAGCGGAGCCATAAGTGGGAAGATGGGGAACAGGGTGAACAATATCCCCCAGATGAACAACCAAATCAGGGTCATATGAGTCAACTTTCCTTGCAATCCATCTAGCACGGTCATTAGTCATCAAGTTGGTCTTCCATGGGCTACTGCTCTCACCAGAGGGTCTGATATGGGTATCAGATATAATCGCGAACCTAAACAGGGGAGCTTCAGGCATCTTGATCATATTGTGTTGTGCATCTTTGGGATAAAACTATGGATTACCCAACAAGTTTGAACGATAACCTCATATGAACTCACTCCAACCACTATTTAGTGGTCTCTGATGCTTACATTCGCGATCATTGGGAAGACCAACGTTGGCAAAACCACCTTATTCAATGCTGCAACACTACTCAACGCTGAGATATCCAACTACCCATTCACGACACAAGAACCCAATATAGGCACAGCATACGTATGCGATATCTGTGTCTGCCGAGAACTTGATTTAGAAGATAACCCACAGAACAGCGCCTGTATCGATGGATGGCGCTACATACCAGTCAGGATTATCGATGTACCGGGACTAATCAAGGATGCTTGGAGAGGGAAAGGGCTTGGTAACAAGTTCCTATCAGCCATAGGTCAGGCAGACGCGTTGATCCACGTAGTAGATGCAAGTGGTTCAATAGATGAGGAGGGAAAGATCAGTAGCCCTGGAAGCGGGAACCCAGTTCAGGATGTAATGGATATCGAGATGGAGATAGAGTTCTGGATCAGCCACATCGTTGACAGGAACAAGCCCCAGATACTGCATGATATCGAGTACATCGGCATCGAGGAAGCTCTCAACAAGTCCCTAACAGGCATAAAGACAAGACCTTCTCATGTAGCCGAGGCGCTAAAACAAGCTGAGCTAGAGGAAAAGCCCTTCCCAGATTGGAGCCCAGAGGACACCGTAGAGTTCGCCCACAAGTTACTGCCCGTAATCAAGCCCACACTCATCATGGCAAACAAGATGGACCTACCCTCATCAGAGGAAAACCTAGAGAAACTCATTGAATACCATTCTCACGCCCTCGTGGCAGCCTGTAGCGCAGAGGCAGAGTTGGCGCTTCGATTAGCAGACAAGAGTGGTTTGATACGGTATATGCCGGGGCAGGAGACATTCAAGATACTGGACGATGACGCATTGACCCTTGACCAGAAGCAGGCTATCGACTATATCGAGCAGAAGGTCATGTACAAGTACATGAGGACAGGAATCCAGCAGGCCCTGAACACCCTCGCATTTAGGCTCCTTAAGATGAACATGGTATATCCTGTTAGTGATGACTCCAAGTTCAGCGACAACCACGGTAATGTTCTACCCGATGCGCATCTCATGGAGGATGGAGCCACCCCAATTGACTTGGCTGAGACGGTTCACACTCGCCTCAAGGAGGATTACATATTGGCTATCGACGCCCGTACCGGGCTTCGGTTGCCCAAGGATTACACACTGCGACACCGGGATATCGTACGGATAATGACCCAGAAACGGTCTCGTTCCAAGAAGGAATGATCTTAGTAGATTCTCTTTATTTGAATTGTTTTTCTTGTTTCTTTAGACAAGTGATAAATTCTCGTCGTCTTCTTTTTTCTCTCAATGTCAGACCAAATAAATATCTTAATCACATTTCACATCGCACGTGAGCTTGTCGAAAAGATAAAAGCCGTAGACCCACGAATCAAGATAATTTATAATCCAAGCCTACTGGGAAAACCACGTTACCCCAATGACCAACATGGAGCACCCATACAGAGAACACCAGAACAAGAAGACAAGTTTAAGCAAATGATGAATAAAGCCGAGATAATCTTCGGATATATCCCCCGGGAATACTCAGACATCAAGAGCCATTTTCCCCGCCTCAAATGGAATCAAAGCCCAAGCGCAGGCATAGGATGGCGCGTATTCAAAAGAGGTTGGACTGAAACAGACATAATATTCACCACCAACAGCGGAACACACGCTACTCCCTTGGCCGAGTTCTGCATGATGAGCATGCTCATCTATGTGAAGGACTACTTCCTCATGGCAAGCCAGAAGGAGAAACATCACTGGCAGCGAACCTGTGCAACAGAGCTGCGTACCAAGACCCTCGCCGTTGTAGGGCTTGGGCGGGTAGGTAGAGAGGTAGCTAGGCTTGGTCAATGCTTTGGTATGCATGTTCTGGGCAACAAGAGACACATTGAAGGGGTTGACCCAGCTTCATGTAACGCTGATAGGCTCTATCCATCAAGTGAACTGAAAACCATGCTCAGCGAAGCAGACTTTGTAGTCCTCATCTGCCCCGAGACAGAGGAAACCCGGGGAATGATTGGCGAAGACGAAATAGCCGCCATGAAAAAGGGAAGCGTCTTAATCAACATCTCCAGGGGGAGCATCGTTGACGAGGAGGCTCTGATAGCGTCCCTCAAGTCAGGGCATCTTGGGGGAGCAGCCCTTGATGTTGCTTCAAAGGAGCCTCTGCCACCTGAGAGCCCTCTCTGGGATATGCCTAATGTAATCATTAGCCCCCACTCAGCCAGCACTGCAGATAACGAGAACGAGAAGCTTACCGAGATATTCATCGATAACCTGCACCGGTATATCGAGGGGAAGCCCTTCAGAAACCTATTGAATAAAAAACTCCTCTACTAGTGGAGTCAAATTCTTCTTCTCAAAAATATTCCCTTGTCTCAGGTCTAGGCTATCTGGTCTCGGCTAATCCACGCTTGATTATTCCACAATATTCGACTAGTCTGCGACCAAGCAACTTGCATGCAGCCAATGCGTCCTCATCAGGCGTCTTGATACTCACAGCGCCATAATGCAATGTAACATCCCGTGAGACATAGTCTGGAATCCCGAAGGTAATCATCCCAAAGTTTAGTATAACCGACAACAAAGACATCAAAACCACCTCATTACCGCCACCAAGCCCACCACTGGAAGTAAACGCCACACCAACCTTACCATAGAGCTTCCCCCAGTAGCGCTTATGCAGCCTTGTGTTGATGAACTCATTCATCTTGACGCTCATAATGCCACAGTGGGTTGGGCATCCAAACGCTAATCCATCATATCCAGAAACCTTGTCCAAGTCAACTTCCTCAACCCGGCGAACCTCCACAACGCCACCCTGCTCCCTAGCCCCCTCAGCCACTGCCTGCGCCATCTTCTCAACGTTTCCAGTCAAGCTATCATAGGCAACAAGAACCCTAACAGAATCCAATGGAATACCTCAACCAAAACTATGTGCCTAAGGATAAAACACCATGGATTCAGCCATGGGGGCGGGGGGGGATAGCGCATCGCAGGCGAATCCAACCGTATTTTACATAAACCAGCCCCAAAAACGCCTCTTTCAAGATCAATCCTATACAAAAGTGTAATCCACGAACCGAGAAACATGCAACCATTGAGATGCCATAAATAGGATCAATCCACCTGCATAACCGATCAAATTGACGAGAAGCTTCAAAGACCTAACACGGGACGAGGAAACCCACGCCATGGCGCTCCACAAAGAAGCCATAGTAATAGACGCCAGCCTAGTAGGCTATACTGATTATGTTGGTGAAGACCTCTGGGTAGACGACCTCATAGCGGGGGGCATAACGGCATCAAACGCCACAGTATGCATGGGGACTCAGCTGGGTGAAGCCTTACGGGAACTCAAAAGCTACCATAGCTGGGCAAAACGAAGCGAGGAAAAGGCGCTAATCGCTACCTCAGCCAAGGACATAGAGCGAGCAAAGAAAACTGGAAAACACGCGGTAATCTTTGGTCCACAGGACAGCCAGTTCCTTGAAGGAACAATAGACTTCCTGAAGATAGCCTATGATTACGGCATCAGGATTATCCAGCTCACCTATAATTATCGTAACAGTGCTGGTGATGGATGCAGCGAAAAGAAACAAGCTGGACTCAGCAACTATGGATACGCACTGGTTGAGGAGATGAACAAGCTTGGAGTACTAATAGACCTGAGCCACACTGGAGACCCCAGCAGCGACGACGCAATAGAGGCTTCAAAGGACCCTGTGAGCTTCACCCACACATTGCCAAGGGCAAACACTCCAAGAGAACTCAGTGATTTCGCCAAATGGAACAACAAGTACATGTTCTATGGCGGCTGGACCAATTACGCTCTACGGAGGGCTAAGACTGATGAGCAGATACAGGCATGCGCTGAGAAAGGAGGCGTTATCGGTATCACACCCTTCTTCGCCAAGAAGTCCGGTAAGAGCACACTAACCGACGATATATTGGACCAGATCGATTATACCTCTGATTTGGTAGGTGCCAATCACGTTGGTTTCGGAAGTGATGTAGACTTCAACAGCACATTGGACCGGATGGCGTACATCAGTCAGCACCCCGAAAACATCGATAAGACATACTTCCCGGCACTGGACAAGGACTGGGGCTACGGATGGCTCAGATACATGCCAAATATCACAAAAGGCTTGGTAGCCAGGGGCTACTCAGACACAGAAGTCAAAGGCATCATAGGAGAGAACTTCTACAGGCTCTTCAAACGAGTCTGGAGAGGCTAAGCTCCTACTTTTTCCCATACCAGATGGGAGCTAAGCTTCATACCGCCCACCAGTTGCAGTGGTGTGCTCAGAGTCAACCTGTCATTAGATAACTCATAGTATCTTTCCTGCCTTTCACCGATCCAATTGGGGAATAGGCTCACCTCAATAACGTGCGTCACGGTATCCTCTGAGACCTCAAACCGTCCACTGTACGAGATATATCCATTAAACGCCTCGATCTTCTCCTCAACGGAGCCACCGCGGATGTCACCAGAGGCGAATTCGGTTCGCCCAGCCTTCATGAATGAGACAGACATGTATCCCTCAGAACTGTAGATGAGGTACCCTGTTCGTTTACCGCTCCTGTGGAGGTTTCCATCCTCTTTACGGGTCTCCACCGAGACCAGTCTCCAAGTGCCTATAAAATCCTCTAAAGCCAAATCTATTCAATGAAAATACGCGTGAATAATGATAAGAAGCTTTAGAAAATTAGTTGTTTGGGATTGCGATTAGCTCGCTCTTACGGACACCTACATGGCGCAGAGCCGTAACGTTCTTCGCCCTGTTATAGACATCGCTGGCTAGCTTACCAAGCACCATCTCGTGGGCGATCTGGTCAAAGGTCAAGTTCTCAGCCTTCTCCAATACGATCTCCTGCATAATCTTCCTGATAGCAAACTCCTGACTGGTCTTGATCCTGCTCTGAGTCATAGCCGTAACCACGATCTTAACCCTGTAACCATCAGTCGTTAGAACCCTGAAGAACCCGTCTATCTTTGTGCTACGCCTACGAACTAGGCTCCTAAGATAGTCCCTGAGGTACTCATGACCCTTGAAAACTGTCCGAGCCGTATGTCCCTCGATCTCGTCAACTTGGAAGTACATCTTCATGTATTCCTGACTGAAGTCGCCTGTTATCGCTGCTAGTGTGGTCTCGAAGATCCTGCCCATTACCTTGTCTGGGTCGTCGCTGGGGGTCTCGCCTACCTTGGTCTCGCCGAAGTATTGTGGGAGAATGATATCAAACCATTCTTTGCGGCGCCATTTGTCCCTTGTTGCTCTGGACAATTTGTCATTTTCTCTCCTAGTTCAGTGACTGGTACATGCAACCCAATCATATATAGGTTTTGAAAGAACGGGCACCTAGAAACCAATAAACACAACCTATGCCCCCCATACTTCATGAAACTCACAATAATCGTTAATGATGCACCCTATGGCATCGAGAAACCATGGAACGCACTCAGGCTAGCCTCCACCTCAGCCACAGAAGAGATAGGAATGAAGGTACGCGTATTCCTCATGGGCGACTCAGTACTCTCTGCCAAGAAGGGTCAGAAGACTCCCGATGGCTACTATAATATGGAGAAGATGCTTCGGTCGCTCGTCTCAAGAGGAGTTGAGGTGAAGACCTGTGGTGCGTGTATAGATACGCGGGGAATCACAGAATCTGAATTGGTTGATGGGGTCCAGAGAGGTAGTATGAAAATCTTAGCCACATGGGTTAAAGAGAGCGATAAGGTGCTCTCTTTTTAGACCTCTGCTAGGGTCTTTTCAGCAGCCTGTATACAGCTTAGCAAGTCATCAAGGGTACCTACAAGGCTACCGATGCTCCGATCCGAGACGATCTCAATTTCTAATATATTCTTCTTGACAGAGGTGATTATATGCATGCCATCAGGTGCGCCGAGATTATCGGGTGTAATTGATTTCTGGATTGCCCGCGCTGTAGCGCTGTCCTTGTATTTGATGGTTATCTTTGTACTGCTCTCTGTATCTGGCATAACCCATCAAAGGCTTTCCTGTGTTTATATGTTAAGCTAGATTCCGGCACCCATCTCTTATAGTGAAACTTATCTACAGTTTCAACAACTGTTTGTGATTATTATGGTCAAGGAAGTTGACTCGGTATTAAAAGTCGGCAAAGAACTCGCTGACTATATTGTTGGATTAAAATACGCGGACCTATCCCCGGATGTAACTCATCAAGCTAAAAGAGTGATATTGGATTCCCTTGGCACAATGTACATGGGCACAAGAAAAGAAGAAGCAAAGGGAATCACTGGGTTCCTCAAAGAAATAAATGCCCCCCGTGAATGCACCGTGGTAGGCACAGGAATGAAAACAAGCCTTCCATGGGCAGCGTGGGCAAACGCATGCTACGCTCAGGTCCACGACTGTAACGATGGACACAGAAAAGGAGCCGCCTTAGGTGGCTCACCACACCCCGGAAGAGTCGCCATACCAGCAACACTAGCCGTAGCCGAGAAACTCAAACTAGGAGGAAAAGATGTCATCACCGCTGTAGTAGTAGGCTACGATGTAGCTGCGAAGCTATTTGGAATGAAATCACCTCCCCCTACCTCGGCTTATTGTTCGGCTGCCATCACGGCGCGTATGCTGGGGCTTGACGCTGAACAGACCATATTCGCCCTCGGTATCGCCGGGTTCCATAGCCCAAAAGACGTGCCATCACAACTGAGCCTGGATACAAACTTCCTCACCAACGGATACCAAGCCAAAGTAGGCATAGAATCAGCGTTTCTGGCAAAACATGGATTCAACGGACCTAAACTAGCTGATGATAACAGGCTTTCTACAAGGTTCAAGACACGTGGACTAGGGGAAACCTTTGAGGTAATGGATGTCTACATTAAGCCTTGGCCCACATGCAGAATGACTCATGGAGCCATCGAGGCTTTGCTGAATCTACGTGAGGCGCATGGATTCACAGAGGAGGATATAGAGGAGGTTGAGATCAGTCAGCTTACCTATGGAATGTATATCGCCGACGATAAGGTAGGACCAGACAGCTACTACAAGAACTGTCAATTTAACCTACCCTACATCGCAGCTTGTGTAATAACTGATGGCATAGTCACCGAGGCGCAGTTCACCGCGGAAAGGATCGCGGATCAGAAACTTCACGACCTTGCTGATAAAGTAAAAGTGGTGCCCGATGAGGTGCTTGACAGCATCTACCCTGAAGAGTGTAGACCCACCAGTGTACAGGTCAAGCTCAAGGATGGGAAAACCTACACTGAACGCGTAGACCTTCCTTGGGGCGAGCCGAGAAACCCCATCAACGACGAGGACCTCTATAAGAAATTTGCTAAGTGGTCGAGTCCCACTGTTGATGCTGTGAAGGCTGAACAAGTCTGGGCTGAGCTAACGAAGCTAGATCAGCTTGATGATGTAACCGGTTTCGTCTCCAGTCTCTAAACTGCATGGATTTCCATGCCTTTTTCTAGTTACTAGTTCTCTAAAAACATCCCAACGAGGCGATCCACTTCCATTAGGAACTTCTTTTCTCCCTTAACCGGAATATATGCTCCGGCGGCAATATCATGCCCACCGCCACCGCCCTCAACTTGTTCAGCGGCTTCCTGCATAATCTTCCCCATGTGGATGCCCTGTTCAACCAGTTCCTCTAGTCCCCGCGCCGAGACCTTTAGCTGGTCTTCCTCACTGACCGCCGTAGCGATGATTGGTTTCTTCTCCTTGAGTATTCCTTGGCTTAGTAAAATCCCAGAGACCACACCGATCACGGTGTCATTGATCTGGTCCATAGCCTTGATGACGTAGATGTGGTCCATCTCCTCCACTTTTTCATTCATCTGGACCCAGTCAAGAGCTTGCCCGATGGTTCGACGATATTCCTCAAGGGTTTCCTGAGCCTCGGTCATGGCTTCACCTCGATCACCCATGACCACGCTGAGCCCTACTCCCTGTTTATTCATCCTTCCACAGGCGTTCAAGAGGCTGCCGTATTCTCTGCCGCTTCTGAGGGCTGTGCTAGGCTCCTCAAGCTTCAACGTATAAATCGTGCCAATTAATTGGTGGATGGCTCTGGAGTCGCATCCACTGCTAACCATATGGTTGCTCAATGTGCTGAAGAGTCGCGTTTTTTCCTCATCTGTGAGGTCTGCTAATGCGCGCAGCTTTTCCCCCTCAAGAATCTCTATGCCTATCTCCTTGAGGAATGCTACACAGTTACCCTCGCTACCACTTAACCCCGGAATATAAGGAATCGTAGTATATGCAATTGCCTTGGCTAGTGGTCGTGTCTCGTATCCATAGAAGATGAGTCCAACCTGTTTCTCCAGCAGATGATTCTCCTCTGCCTCAGACTCGATGATAGTGTTTAACCCGGTTAGGGATTTTCTTTCTCCCTTGTCTTGCTGGTCCCCTAGGGCTCCGATTAATCCAAGGCACGCCATATCCTTGTTTTTGGGGTCTATTGCTTTGGCTAGGAAGTAGCATACTCCTGAGGCTGCGATGTCTCTTGCTCCGTCGATCTCGTGGAGCATTGGGTTGATGTGCACTATGTTTTCAGCCTTGTAATCCCTTGGGAGGTGATGATCGAGTACAATGACATCCTGCTTGAGAGACTCGGCGATAAGATCCAGATACCCGCTGCCAAAGTCACTGAATACTACTAGATCAGGCTTCTCCATGACCAGTCTGGCTATGAGCTTGTCATCCAGCTTTTTCTCGCTGCTTATCTTGAAACGCGCCCCCATTCGGAGGGCAACCATAGCGAGTATTCCGCCGCTGCTTAACCCATCGGCGTCGTTGTGGGTGACCATTCTGATGAATGACTCATTCTCGACGTGTTTATTGAATATAGAAACGGCTTGTTGAAATGAGTTGAAAAAATCTTCTTGAGGCATTTCCGTGTCTAGATGGTAACTATCTCGCGTCGATAGTTCCAGTCTCTAGGAAGCATGCCCTTCTTCTTGTAGTACCTTGTGACCCTGTAGATCATGCTCTCTGTGAGCTGTAAGCCACGTTTGTTAGAGAAATCCTTGGGGTTTCGATCCATGTGTCTCCGGAGCTTTGTCGCCCTGACCATCAAGTCATATAGGTCCTGTGGTATCTCAGGGGCTATCCCTGCTTCTTCAAGGACCTTCCTGATACCGTGACCGACGATGGGTTTTACGAGTGGGATTCCATGTACGTCTCTGAGTATGTTGCCGATCTGTGACTGGGATTTACCTTCACGGGCGAGGTTGATTATCAGTGCCTGTACCTCGTCTGGCTGGTATACGACCCAGTTTGGGGGCCTCTTGCTTACTGGCCTTGTGCTTTGGCCTCTGCCCCGCATTGTAGATAGTTTTCCTACCAATTTCTGTTTTCTCCGGATGCTCTAGACTTACACTCAAGACCACTATTAAATCTTTATCCTTTCACCTTTTTCACATCATGAATTTTCCGAGTCTCAATTCGGATTACTTAACTATTGAAATATTAGTCAATTGTTTTTCAAAGAGTTAATTTTATTTAACTAATATTATAATGTAACAGAGAGTGTGTGAGGAATGCCGGAATCGGGTTTATTCATTACTATTGACAAGAAGGAAACTCTTGATCTCTACGTACATAGTGGTGTTTATGGAGAATTAAGATCTCCTGAATTCAAAGAAGTATCAAATCGAAGCATGCATTACGCCGCATTAGCGGATGCTGCCTCAGCTAGAAAAGGCGATCATGTGTTTTTCTTTAACGACCGTAGTATCATTTATGGTGGACAAATTGAAGGTTCAACTAAATATGGTTCTTTTATTATAAATGGTCCAAACTCCCCCCTTGGAAGGAAAGCGAACGCTGAGATCTGTTGGAATGAGTGTTCAAGAAAAATGTATAAAGAAACTGAAGACTTTGGTGTATTCACTACCTCCAAAAACGCTACTAAGTGTCAACCATATTTGATCAAATTTTCTGATGAGCTAGGACTCAAAGGATATGGTATAGAATCTGATCGATTGTATTCTGAATTATCTATGAGGTATAATTATCCATTGCCTTCCAACGCAATTCAAAGAAAGAGTTTTTGTACTATTACCCCCGGAGAAACCCAAATTCTTCTTGAACTATTAAGAAGTGGTCAAGTCATGATAGATCGTCCAAAAGATATTGTTCCGTTATATGATCCATTATTTTTTAATCCTTCAATGGGAATTTCGCATCTGAGTCAAGCAAAGTCGAAATATCATCATGATGCAATGTTAATAGCTAATCCTTCTTTGCTTCCTAAAAATCTACACCCCAGAACAGCTGCTATATGTAGGAAGGTTCCTTTAACGCCCTTTAAGCCCAGTAATATGGATCTTGCGGATTTATGTTATTATACTGATGATTCGCTTGCGGATGGTACTATACCCAACACTATAATTGAAATGGATTGGAAACTAACTGATTCAAAAAAGTTAATGAAATTAGTTAAACATATCGAATGGTTACAAAAAGTAGTTCCAAATGAGTATAAAGAGATCTCGTATAATGTGTTTGCTCCAGGATTTAAAAACAATGTAAGGGGAAAGATCCCGAAGGAATATCGATCAATTATTCACTTGATCTCTTATGGTTTATAAAAAAACATATAAATCATAACCCTGATTTAATAATTATCTTATGAACCCTATTCTAAAATGGGCTGGAGGAAAAAGAAGATTAATAGATGATATTATCTCCTATTTTCCTAAGGATTATAAAGAAAGAAATTATCATGAACCCTTTTTTGGTGGAGGTGCTATATTCTTTAAATTGGAACAAAATAATGGTACAATAAATGATATAAATAAAAAACTAATTAATTTTTATGAGTGTGTAAGAGATTGTCCAAACGAGCTAATAGAAAATGCATCTCAATATACATATGATGAAGATACATTTTATGAGTTAAGAACTTTATTTAATGAAGGTAATATAACTAAAGTAGAAGAGGCTTCATTATTTCTTTATTTAAATAAAACATGTTTTAATGGATTATATAGAGTGAACTCTGAAAACATTTTTAATGTTCCTTTTGGTAGATACAAAAATCCAACAATTGTACCAAAGTCGGATATTTTGAAAGCCAGTACATTATTGGAACACGTTAGAATGTTGAGTGAAGATTTTAGTTATATTTCTGAAGTAATTAAAGAAGGTGATTTGTGTTATTTTGATCCTCCTTATCACCCTGTTAGCTCTACTTCTAATTTCACTTCTTACTCTTCGGATGGTTTTGATTTGAATGATCAACAAAGACTAGCGGACTTGTGTTGTGAGATCAACGAAAAAAAAGCGTTTTTTGTCTTAAGTAATTCAGCTGCAATCGAAATACGTGATATGTATAGTGGAAATGAGGATTTTATATTAAGAAATGTTGCTGTTAATCGAATAATAAATTCTGATGCTTCAAAGAGAGGTGCAGTACAGGAGCTTATTATGACGAATGTACCCAAAAAACTATGGTATAAAATGAGATTTACAAAATTTCTTAAATGAAGATCGATAGCTTCCTAGAGATTTGATCAATCTCAGGGCTCCATAAGCATCATAACCTTTCATCGAAGATAAATCCACGGCATCAGTGAGGACTATGCTGGTAAAGGACGTCATGACCAAAGAGATCATCGCACTGCCTCCAGACGAGACTATCGAGTCCGCCGCGGTAGCAATGACTCACCACGGAATTAGTAGCCTGATTGTTCGTGGTGAGAGTCAGGTTCTCGGGATTCTCACTGAGCGAGATGTTCTAACCAGGGTGGTGGCTCGAGGGGAAAACCCAAGTGAGGTCAGGGTGATGGATGTAATGACTTCTGAGCTGATCTCTGTAAATCCGGATACCTCTGTAGATGAGGCGAGTGAGCTTATGCTCAGGCACCGGATAAAGAAGCTGCCAATAATGGACCCCAATAAGCCCGATAGGGTGGTGGGGATTTTATCGCTCACTGATGTCGCTCTGGTCAAGCCTCAGCTTATCAAGGAGTTCAAGGCATTGGAGGCTGAGGAGCTGGATATTCATAAGCTGGTCCGACAGGATGAGAGTCAGCATCTTGAATTGAAGGCGAGTCTTAGGTTTAACTCTAGGCGTCAGTGTTTGGATCCTGATCTTGAGTTTAATTGTTTGAAGAGTGTCTGTGCTTTCTTGAATGCTGATGGTGGTGATCTGCTTATTGGGGTCAATGATCGTAACCGTGTTGTGGGGCTAAAACACGATTATAGGACCTTCAACAAGTCTAACCGTGACGCGTTCGAGAACTATCTGGTAAACCAGATATCCCATAAGATAGGAAACAGGTACCTCCAATACCTCAAGATAACCTTTCCGAGAGCCTATGGCAAAGAAATCTGCAGGGTAAACGTAAAACCCTCACATGAACCCGCCTTCCTTTTCCACAGTGGTCGTCAATATTTCTAT
>Ga0272442_10001750_pt1 | contig 32332 bp, 27 predicted proteins | sample SSMForm2O_FD_200262 | JGI IMG/M metagenome (GOLD analysis project Ga0272442, IMG submission 200262) | Marine sediment archaeal communities from Little Sippewissett salt marsh, Falmouth, MA, United States - SSM-Form-2O | ecosystem: Environmental > Aquatic > Marine > Wetlands > Sediment ... | reverse complement strand
GGATCGGACGGTCCGAGAGTGACCAAGACATCGCCCCAATCGCCGGAGGAGCGAGACCGCACGTGGAGGCTGAGCGTCTCGCCCTCGCCTATCCCAGCGGGCAGGAACAGCGTCGCGGCCGTCCAGACCTTGCAAATGTGCGGGCTTCCCGCATCGACGTAGCCGGTGTCGAGCCACCAGTCGTCGTAGGCCCCGACGTCGGTGGAGAGAACACGGCCGCTGGCGTAGGCGGCGATGATGCGGCCGGCGTCGCGCAGGACGCTCGTGGGCTCGTCCAGATCATCCGGGTTGGCCGAATCGTGAGCCCACCAGACGGGGTGCGCGCCGTCGGGGCCGACCTCGTACACGCGCGAGGCCGAGCCATCGTGCGGCTGCGCTAGAAGCAGCGTCTCGCCGCCCGAGGGGATCATCGGTGCAGCCGGTCCCGCCGTCGAAGCCGGCGGACGCCAGACGACGTTGCCGGCGCCGTCCGCCAGAGCGGATCCATCGCCACCGGCCTCCACGACCGCGACGAAGAGGCCGCCACGGCTGGACGCAAGCCGCGAGGGCGTCATGCCCGAAAAGGCGCAGGTGCAGCTCCATGAGTTGAGGTCGCCCGACGCGCTCGCCCAGACCTCCCCGCCCGACATCCCTCCCTGAGGGTGCACAAGCGCGTAGATGCGCCCGCCCGCCGATGCCAGGTCCGTAACGCGCCCGGAGGAGACGAACACCGGCTGATCGCCCGAGTCGGCCGCATCTACTTCGAAGACGTCGCCGCCGCCGAAGCGCTCGAACAGCTCGTAGGTGTCCCCGACCGCAGCGAAGCCTATGCTGTAATGCGTAGAACCGCCCGGCGCGTACGGAAGAGCCGGCGTGAATGTCAGTACCCGCGTTACGCCGCCCTCGGAATCGTAGTCGTAACCGGTGACGGTGAGCACGGCGCCGATGTTGGCCTCGTGACCGGCCTCATCGTCTTCGATGACAATGCGTGCGCCGACCCAGTAGTTGTCGACGCTCCCCAGCGCGGACTCGCCGTCGTCGGCCAGCGTGGTCGTCGTGCTGTCCGAAGCGTCGGCCGTCAGCCCCGCCTCCCACAGCTTCTGATCCTCATCCTCGTCGAGACGACAGAGGGTGAGCGTCTGAGAGGTGTTGTCCTCGACGATGTACTCCTCGCCGCAATCCAGCCTGCACGCGCAGCCCCGCCACTGATGCGCGGTCCAGTTCGCCGAGGAGTCGGCGATGGCCTTGCCGGAGACGCCCGTCGCTCTGCCCAGGTAGGAGCGCTGCTCGTAGAAGATGGTATCCGCCGTGTTGCCGGTGATCACCAACGGCGGGTCGGAAGACGATACACCGTAGTAACCGACTGTCGGGGACGTCTTGTAGCGCCGACCCAGCCTGAGGCCGTGCCCTCGCAGCTCGTCGGGAAGCAGCCCACACTCCAGCAGAGAGCTGTCGCGCACTGCGCCGGGTCTCCAAGACGTGACGCTTCGCGTGCCGTAGGCGCGGATGCCGGGGTGGTTCTCGGACAGGCGAAACACGCGGTCCCCCGAGCCCACGTAGACCCATGCGCCGTGCGGGGAGAGCGCAGCCGCCTTGTGCATGAGCTGGAACAAGGCGCCGTCGGGCGCGGACGAGAAGGCGGGTGAGACGGTGAAGACCGCCGCGTCGACGCCGTTGTCGCCGTCGAAATCGACGACTTCCGCATACTCCCACGCGCCGTCCATGTAAACGCGGACGACGTAGGAGTTCCACGTATCGTCGGCGTAGTCGCCCCGGATGGCCGTCACCTGGAAGGTGGTCGTAGTGTTGTCGGCGGCCGGCTCGGTCGTGCCCGAGAGAAGCACCCGGCCCGGGAGGCTGTGCGAGACGGAAGTGGACCACGCGTGGGCGTCGTAGCGGCGAACGGCGCCCAGCGCGTCCAGTGTCCAGAACGAGCCCCCGGCGTTGCACGCAACGGCGCCGCGCAGCGACGACCTGGCCGTCCAGGAAGAGCCGTCAAAGCTGTAGCCGCCCTCGCCGACGTCGCCCAGGAGTAGGACCACCTGCCCCGTGTCCATCCGTCGAAACAGGCGGTGGTCGCATGTCTTCCCCGTGTCGAGCGCGGCGCCGCCGGAGAGCAGCGCCGGCGCACATGGCACGAGTTCGCCCGAGACCGGATCGGCGCGGACGCTGCGCGCGTGGTAGTAGCCTCCGGCGGGCGGCCAGAGGTAGCCGGCGCCGTCGCGGAAGTCTTCGAGTACGATTCTCGGCATCAGATGGCCTCCACAAGGGCAACGTGAGCGGCAATCGGGCGGTCGTCCATGACGATGCCGTCGACCTCGAGCCAGCCGGGCGCATCCGCTTCGCTGTATTGCGGGCCGAGGGCGACGAAATCGCTGTATACCTGATCGTTGTCTGCGGACTCGATGTGGTCGGCGGGCTGCCCGTCGACCCAGATACGCAGGGCCCCGTCGTTGGCGCCGGCACCTGACGCCGCCTGCCAGTACCAGTCGATCCCGTGGACGCAGCCGCCTCCCAGAGGCGTGTAGTCGCTCAGCCCCGTGCCGAGGTCCTGGCCGCACGTGTAGTAGAGGTAGTGATTGCCGCCGGTCTGATACACGCTGAGACGGAAGCAGGGACGCCTCGTGGGTAAGGTGTCGTCCCCGACGAAGAAGAACTCCTCGTTGCCGCCGTCCCACGACGAGGGATCCACCCGCAGGAACAGCCTGCCCCATATCCGCCGGGCGCGCCCCAGGTGGCGCGAGACGTATGCGCAGTCGCCTCCGGCCGTCGGGTAGGTGATGCGGTAGCCGAAACGCCCGGACAGGGCGTAGTCGGGCAGAATGGAGATGTCTCCGCCCACATTGATATCCGAGTCGAACCAGTCGCCGCGGTCGCAGTCGGAGGCATGCAGCAGCACCCCGCCGGCGCCGGCCTCGAACAGGGGCGGCCACGCCAGCGGCGCGCTGAGCAGGGGGAGCTCGGCCTCGCCTTGGCCCTCGGAACCCGCGTCGACGAACGACACGTCATCCAGATACATCGGCCCCACGGCCGCGCCCACGCCGAGCACGAAGCCTATCTGCAGCGTGGTCATGCTTTGTCCGTTGTTGTTCATGCCCGTGAGCGCCGCGGCGCTCTGGCCGTCCACCCACAGGCGGAGCTCGCCATTGGACGGAGATCGCTTGCCCCGCAGCTCGATTGTGAGCCAACGGTCCTTGCCCTGGTCGATGTTGACCCAATCGCTGTAGCGCCAGCCTACCGCGTTGTCCAGCGAGCGTATCTGAATCTGGAGGTGCGACCCGCTGCGTCTCAGCTTCAGGATCGTGCTCAGGGAGCTGTAGTGATAGACGAAGTAGAAGTCGTCACCATCGACCCAGTCCTCGAAGCTGGCCGCCACGTTGAGACGACACCGCAGGCGCCACTGGGAGAGTTGGGGCAGCGACGCGACCACGCGCGAGTGGCCGCCGCTTTGCCAGATGGGCCCAAGCTTCAGGCCCCATTTGCCTAGAGCCGGCCTCCCTCCGTCGCAGGTGGGCGAGTCGGCCATGCTGTTCGCGGCCGACCACACCCCGCCGTCGTCGAACTGGCCCGTGCGCCAGAAGCTGTGGGATAGATCAGACATCGGGCGCCTCCCCGCTCTCCCACCAGCCCTCGGGCGGCTCTGCCGTCGCCACGCACGCCGCCCAAGCGAAGGGCGAGAGCGACAGGATCCTGAGCCTGGGCAGGTATCCGTTCCGGCTGTATCCGGCCAGCGACGAGTCGATCGACGCGTTGGCGGCCGTTACGCCGGACGACGTGTCGACGTCGAACACCTTCACGGGCTTGTCGCCGCCGGCGCCGTCGGGCGCCACGTACAGCTCGCCGTTCGGCCTCTCGTAAACCGTCATCTTCATGTGACGTGCTGACGGCAGCGGACCTCGACGGTGAGGTCCCGCGCCAGCCCTCCGGCCGAGGCGGTGTCGACGTATACGATGATCCGGTCGTTGGGCGACACGGTTGCGGCCGAAGGAGCGCCCAACGCGCAGTACGAGCCCGACTCTATGCTCGGCCTGTCGGCTTCGGCGGCGAACACGGAAGCGGTGCCCGTCCAGGTGGCCGAGTCGGAGTAGTGCGCGAGGTGAACGTCCACCGTGACCGGGTCGCCGTCGGGCGTTCCCAAGACGTGCGCGGCGACCGATTCGACGGTCATGGCCGCGTCCGCGAGGAGAACGATCCCCTGCCCGGTATCCGTGTAGACGGGACCGGGCACCTGTGCGACGAGTGACCGCACGGCATAGTAGCCCTCAGCGTCGGAGACGTGATCGGAGAGGGCCGAGTCGAGCTGCGCTAGGGCGCCCTCGACGTCAGCCGCCGTGTAGTAGCCGCCCGAGCCCTCTACGTCTATCTCGGATGCGTCGTGCTTGCCGCTGTTGCCGTCGAGGTGACCGTAGTCGAGAGTGGCGACGGCGCTGGTGCACTCAGTCCAACTGCCTGACATTCATCAATCCCCTAGTCCCGCCGGAGCCCCTGCTAGGCCCAGCCTGTCGAGTCCCCTCCGGCTTGCAGGCTCCCCATGCCCGCCGCGTCGGTCGCGGCGCGGAGCCGGTCGAGCATGGCCTCAAAGCGTCCCCTGTGATCGGCGGCGCGGTCGTCGCCCACCTTCGAGAAAGCCCGCCACGCCCCGTAGTCGACGACGCCGGGATGAGACCACGCAGGCAGCACGCACTCGGCTTCGTCGGAACTCATAGAAGCGGGCAGCTTGGCGTACCATATGCGCAAGACGTCCGCCTCGTCGGGGACCGGGAGCAGCCCGATCCTCCCCGCCCACAGGTAGTAACAGGCCGGCGCGCCGGTCTGCTCGCCCCAAGACGGCCCGCGCGAGTCTATCTCCTCGTCCAGCGGCCGCCTGGGCAGTCGCCTGCCGTCGAAGGTCACGAGCCTTATCTTGGGGTCGGCTGGCAGATCGACCACGTTGGCCGGCAGGTCATACTCGCCGACTCCCGCGTCCGTGGTCCTGTAAGCGACGGTCTCGACGCACAGCGTGGCGGCCGCCGCCTCGGCGACCGCGTCGTTTATCCATGCATTCAGGTCGGCGTCGTCCCACGCCCCGGCCGCGTCCTCCTGAAGCAGGTCGCGGATGCGGCTGCGGATCTCACCAAGCGTCATTGCTCACCATCCATGCGCGCGGCCGACCCCGACTCGGCGAAGGGATCGGAGGCCGCGGGCTTGCTCGAGCGTCGTCCGGCGCGGTCGTGCGCCTGTTCGCGGGGCCGGCAGCGCAAGTTCCGGGCCTCGGCCGGGTTCGCGGCCGCCCATTCGTCGCGCAGGGCCTCCCCCACCTCCTCGCAGTCGCCCAGATGCTTCACCTCGAGGGAGGTATCCACGTGTATTGCGTACCCCGCCGCCCTCGCCATGTTGCAGAAGTGAATGTCCGAGCCCGCCCCACCCTCCTTCTCCACGAACCAGGGCCGCGAAAGGCGCCGGAAGACGTCCGTCCTCGTCAGTATGCAGCCGAAGCCCGTGCCGAGGACCTTCACCAGCCGGCCGCGCGGGTAGTCGTGCCACCAGGTGGTCGTCCGGCCCCCGGGCTCGGCGGGGTCCTCGCGCTCGTGCAGAAGCAAAGGGGTGTAGGGAGGCAGGCGCTTGAAGCAAAGCGCGCCGGCTACGTCCACGTTGTGAGCGGCCAGGCGGTGGAAGGCATCCGCCGGCACCAGCATGTCGTCGTCGAACCACAGGATGTAGTCGAACGGCTGGTGTGCGCCGCCACCTCCCAAGGCGTAGTCAACGGCCATGTTGCGCGCCTTGGTCATCTGCGTGCGATGAGGTATGTGCAGGCCGAGCTCGACGGCCGGATCGCGGCCCATCCGGTAGAACAGGCCGAGATGGCTGCTGTAAGCCTTGGCCGGCACCGAGGTGTAAACGGGACATACGACCAGCACCCTCCAGTTGCGCAAAGCACCTGCCTCCCTTAAGGCAAAACGGCTACGGTAGTGTCAAGACGGCCGGGCAGGACGAGTTCGCGTCCGCCTCCACGGCCCATCCGATCCGTGCGGCCACCGACGTGGCGCTGTCCGCCGTCGCCGAGCCGTCGGCTATTCCGTCCGACGTCTCGTGCACGATCAGCATGACGCCCGCGGTGTCCACCCCGTCGTCGGTGTTGACCTGCGGGCAGTAGCCGCTCCGCTGAATCCAGCCGTAGTGGCCGTCCGACAGCGTGTGGCAGACGACCCCGGCGGGCTGTAGCCCGTTGCCCGAGGAGACGTCCCCCGTGACGACGCCGTAGCGGCCGGGCTTGAAGGTGCAGACGACTCCGGGCACGGCCGCGACGTCGCCCGAGCTGGTCTCGTACATCACGTAGATGTATTCGCGCTCGCACTCCGTGCCGCCGCCCGTCTCGCCTTGAAGAGTCCGACGCGAGAGCATGGGCTCGCCCTGCGCGGCGTCGTTCGCCGAAAGCGGCGTAGCTGGAACCCTGCGATCAGGCATAGTGTTCTCCCTCACCTCCCCGGCTTTAGGTCAGCGCCGTCAGGACGGCCTGGCGGTTGGGGCGCGTGCAGACGACCGCACCCTTGAACAGGAACTGCGCGACTCGGCAGTCCTGATCCACCGGCGTCTGGAACGGGCGGAAGTGGAAGTTGCGGTTGGACCGGACGACGAGCTTCCAGTACTTGGTGTTGAGGAAGAACATGTGCCCGGCCGGGCAGTAGGGGTCGGCCACGACCGCCGCGTTGTTGAACATCAACGTGCGGAAGCCGCCGGCCGCCATCGGCCCCTCGAACGTCTGGCCCGCCTGCAGAAGGCTCCAGTAGGCGTTCCAGATGGTCTGCGTCGTGATCACCAGGTCCGGCATGTCCATGCCGACGGTCACCGCGCCGTAGACTGCCTGCATCGCGTCCAGGTCCAACTCGGCCAACGTGGTGGACTCGTCGGCGTATCCCCGACGCCACCACGAGTAGGTGGACTGGTCCACACCGGCCACGGTCGAGCTTGCCGAGCAGAGCATCGCCCGCAGGCCCGTGAAACCCTTGGTGGTGTCGTCGTTGGTCGAGAAGAGATCCGTCGCCATCAGATCGAGCATGGAGTCGCGCGTGTTGACGACCTTGCCGTTCAGTATGCGAACGACGGCGTGCTCGCCGGCCTGCGCGTCCTCCTCGTCACCGGATACGGTAATGGTGCCGTAGTAGGACTTGACGGGCCAGCGCGCGCCCTTCATCTGCTCGATGGGCGAGATATCGAAGGCGTCGTAGTCGGAGTAGGATCCGACCGAGGTGTTCTTCGTCACCAGCAACGGCTCGAAGAACTCCTCGCCGCCTTCGTGCCTCACTTCAAGACGGCCCCGCAGCATCGAAAGCAGCGGCGTAGCCGTCATCCACTGGTCGACCGGTGTGGCCGACAGTATGTAGTCAGTCGTGAGCTGACTCAGCTCGGAGTCAGAGATGTCCCACGCCAATGTGTGTTATCTCCCTTTCAGTCTGCCCGCGCGGAGGTCGGACGCAGCGGCCTCGATCATCTCGGACTGGCTGCGGAACCTTCTTGCCGGTTGTGAAGGGCCAAGCCCGGCCGACGGCGCCGACGGCGGCACGAGAGGTCGGGGCGCCCGCTGGCGCTTCACCGCCTCGTCCGCCGCACGCTGCATCGCCGACTCGTAGTCCATGGCCCGGAATGCATCGTCCAGACCGGCTATCCCCCGCTGCCGGGCGAAGTTGCGTACCTCGTCTATATCCGCTCCGGGGTGCAGCGAGGCGAACCTGGCCTCTTCTCTGGCCAGGCGGATCGCCTCCCTCAGCTCTTCGAGCTGACCTTCGGCAGCGCCCTCGGAGCCCCCCTCCTCCGGCACGTGCCGCGCCGGCGGGTCCTGGACGGGTTCCTTCACGCTTCCGCGTTCGGCCTCCAGCCGCCTTCGTTCCTCGGCGAGGGCCTGCGTCTTGCGCGTGTAGTCCGCCTGGCGGAGACCCGAGCGCTCCCATTCGAGGATCGTCTCCTCGGGTATTCTCCGACCATCGGGCAACTCGACCGCGCGACCCTCATCGCCCGTCTCAACCTGTGACTGGCCACCGAAGTCGCCTTGGTCCTCAGGCATCACTTCTCCCTTCCGTCAGCTCCGTCGGGGCGTCCTTCTCCCGACGCCACTTGGCGATCACGGCCGACGGGTTGTCGATGCCGCAGAGCGACATCGCCGTCTCCATGTCCAGCGGCATCCCCGCCCGCAGCATCTCGACGCTTCTCTTGAAGTCCCACTCGCGCGGGTTGCGCATGGTGCTGCCGGGCTGAAGCGCAACGTCGTAGCGGCCCGCCGTCACGTCGCCGACGACCCTGCCCATTGCGGCGTCGAAGCGGTTTATCCGCAGCTCGCTCGGCTGGCCCTCCGGCCCGACTATTCGGAAGACGCGCTCTTCGGTGACGAAGCGTTGAATGATGAACAGGCGCTGATACGTCGCCTCACGCACTGCCTCGTCGACTCGCCGCGCCAGCTTGCGCACCCGCGCCATGGCGCTGTCCTGCAGCGCCACAATGGCCCGGTACGCCGAAACCTGAGACTCGCCCTGCCCCGAGGCCACCGGCGTCATCCCGGATATGCGCTCGACGCTTCGACGGGACTCCTCCAGATCGCGCAACACGTAGTCCGGAAGGCTCGCCGGCTGCGTCTGCGACGGCGGGAGCCCCGGCTTGTGCGGTATGTTCGCGCCCGGCTCGTTGCGGATGCGCTCCCCCTTCTTGATGGAGCCCTCCGGCACGAGCCACTGGGGGTTGGCCATGAGCGCCGCGTTGTGCCCGACCTGCGCCTGGCGCTTGTTTATCCGCCTCTGGATGGGCTTTATCTGTCGTATCTCCCCGAAGGGAAGCAGGACGCCGTCGCGCTCGTGGTTGACGTAGAAGGAGTAAGGGAACCCGCGGTAGGGATTGGGCATATCCAGAAGCACGACGCCGGCGGCGACGACCGTGCAGCGGCCGCTTGGGTACAGCGGGCGCCGGACCTTGCGCATCAAGACGACCGGTTCGCCGGCCTCGTCGGTGACGACCGCCCCATCCTCGTCGAGCTCGGTAAGCGGCCGGCCCGTGTCCGGATCGAGGACCGGCTCGTCGAGGAGCACCGTCGCCTCGTCGCTGTACCAGCACTCGATGACGAAGGCCCGGTCCTCGGGCCGCGCGTCCTCGCCCTCGAGCGCCTCAGTGGGCTCGCCCCAGGCCGACGAAGGCTCGTCGGCCGAGACGGGCCCGTCGAACCGCAGATCGGCCGGAGCGGACGCGCGCCGGATGGCCGCGTGGAGGTCGTCCTCGGGCTCCACCAAATGCCCCGCCTCGGGGAACAGGGCGCGTATCCGCCGCAGCGACATCCGCCTGACCTCTATGATGTACTCGCCGTCGTAGGGCCGCAGCGTCGTCGCGCCCGGGTCGAAGAAGAGGTCGAAGGGCGACACCCTCTCGACGGCCAGGTCACCGCGTCCCCCCTCGGCCGCCGGGTCGAACGTGTTCTTCTCCACGCCGAGGCCGAGGCGGACCATGTCCTGCGCGCAGCGGTCGAGCACCGTCGAGAGGCCCTTGTCGTCCCAGATGAACCGGTGGACCTGTGAGAGTATGCGCGCGACGCCCTCATCGCCCTCGTCGCCGCGCGGCACTATGTCCACGCTTGGGCGCGCGTCGGTCAGAAGGGCCGACTGCTGCTCGACGAGCGAGTAGGTGTAGTTCTCTATGTCGCGGCTTATCCAGCGGTCGCGCCTCCCCTCCCAATGGGCGCTCGGGTCGCCCGCCCAGAAGCGGAGGTCCTCGTCCCATTGCTCGCGCAACGTCCTGTGGCCGTCCATGGATGCGGCAAGCCACCCGTAGATGCGGCCTGCCAGCTCACGCCCTGCAGAGTCGGTCATTGTTTCCGCTTCTCCATCAGCCTGCGCCCGAGTACGAGCGCGTCCATGCCCGTGGACTCGAAACAGGCGACTGCGTCCTGGGGTGTCTCGACGATCGGTTCACCCCGCCGGTTGAAGCTTGTATTGAGGACCATGGGCACGCCCGTGATTGCCCCGAACTCGCGTATGATTCCGTAGAGGAATGGGTTGTCGTCGCGCCGCACCGTCTGCACGCGCGCGGTGCCGTCGAGGTGAACGGCCGCGGGAGCCTCCCGCCGGCAGCGCTCCCGCGCTTCTGCGATGAGCATCATGTAGGGCGAAGGGATCGCCAGGTCGAACCAGTGTGTGGCCTCCTCTGCCAGGCACGCCGGCGCGTACGGTCGGAACGGCTCGCGATGCTTCACCTCGGCGTTGAGGCGGTCGTGCATGGCACGGCTGCGCGGGTCGGCCAGTATCGAGCGATTGCCCAGGGCCCGCGGTCCGCTCTCGGCCCGGCCTTGGTAAAGGCCCACTATCCTCCCGGCCGCCAGGAGCCGGGCGACCCCTTCGGCGTCGGCGCCATCGCCCGCCGTGTCATAGGAGCGCCCCGCGTACATGATTTGCGCGTCGTCGTGCGCCGGCGGAGTCTCGCCCGTGAGGTGGGCATGGGCGTAGAGGGCCGCGCCTATCGATAGCCCGCAATCGCCCGTCGCCGGAGCGAGCACCAGGCGTTCATAGCCCGCTTCGGCCGCCAGCCGCATGCTCGCCAAGCCGTTCAGCGCCACGCCGCCGGTCAGGACCAGCTTGTCCGACTTGTGCGGAAGCTCGGCCGCTATCCGCAGCAGCGTCACCTCAGTCAGATGTTGCAGTTCCGCGCAGACAGGGTCGAGTGCCGCCTCCGCCATCACCGTCCCGGCCGCCCACCTGTCCCCGTATCGATACGCCGCCTGGCTCGACCAGAGCTGGCCGATGCATTCCGGGCGGATGCGCAGGCCCTCGATGCGGCCGTCCTCGAGGCGAGCCGTCACCGTTGCGGCGAAGTCGCCGCCGCCGTCGACGGAGATGCACTCGGCGTCGCTGACGCCGTGGATGTAAGCCGTGTAGGCGATGTGGGCCACGTGGTGCGGGACGGAGACGCAGGTGACCGTGCGGCCGTCCAACTCGCCCTCCTCCGTGGCGACACCCCGCACGTCGGCGAAGCGGCTCCAGACCTCCGGGCAGAGGTCGGCGAGTTTGAAACCCCACAGGCGTCCGGCGTTGGCTATGACATCGGGGCTCTGCCCCTCGACCGCGGCCGCCACGCGCGAGGCAAAGAGCTTGCGCCTCTCGCCGCTGCGCACATCGAAGTGCTTGGAGCGGGAGACTCGCTCCATCTCGATGTGGCGGAGCAGCCGCCCGCCCTCGACCAGGGCGAGGTTGGCGTCGTGACCCGCGTAGACGCCGAGCACCTTCACGCGCACACCTCCGCTGCGAGGGCGTCCATCTCGGCCTTGTGTTTCTGCAGCGAATACCCCTCTTCGACGAAGCGGCGGTAGCGCCGGGGCTCGGGCTCGGATGTGATGAGATCGACGGCCTGGTCGACCGTGTTCCAGACTTGCTGCGGGCCGAAGACGGACTCGGCGCCGGGCCAGGCGTGAACGACCGGCTTTATTCCCTTCGCCATCGCCTCGAGGACGGCGTTGGGCACGCCCTCGCGGACGCTCGTCGACAGCAGCACCTCGACGCCCTTGAGCCAGCCGTCGACGTCGGCGACCTCGCCGTCGTAGCGGGCGCCGCCCTCGCGGGAGGCGACTTGGGCCGCGACGTAGTCATAGAGCTCCCCGCTCTGACACGGGCCGGCGATGCGCAACTCGGCCTCCGGGTGTCTTCGGCGAAGGGCATCGAGGACGGCGAAGGCCAACGGCACGTTCTTCGTCGGGGCCACACGACCCAGCCAGCCGACCGTCGGCGCCGCCCCAACCTCTCGATCGCGGAACGAGAAACGCGTCAGGTCGACGCCGTTGTGGACCACGCGGCAGCGCTGCCGCGGTATGCACGGGTGTTTGTCCAGCGCGTCGCGGAGCACGTGATCGTGGACGAAGACGACGCGGTCGACGACGCCCCAGTTCACGCGGCGGGGCCAGATGGTATAGCGCTCATAGCTGCGCAGGCGCAGCAGCACGGGCGGGCCGGACGAGCCCAAGGGCGCCGAAGCCGTGACGGCCGCGGCCGCCTGGTCGCACCACTCGAGGAAGACGAGGTCGAAGCGATCCGCCCCACCGTCTTCGAGGAGCCTCAGTGCGGCGCCCGCCTCCCGGCAGAAGGTCACCTCGTGACCGGCATCCCGCCAGTGGTGCAGCAGCGGGCCCGTGAAGGACCCTATGCGGTCGAGCAGGAGTATCCTCAAGGCTCATCCATCTCCGGGCGCAAGCGTCGTTCTTCGTCTATCTCGGCCTGGCGTGTGGGGCTGAAGATGTCGCCGGGCTCAGGTTCGGCCGCCCGCGGGCCGATCCCGCGGTCTGCTACGCCTCGCCCGTAGGCCAAGGCCCCCAGGTACACCCCCGCCAGCGCCGACGCCGCGCCACATGCAACCGCTATCCATTCCACGTGTCGCCTTCCTCTTCCTTCAAGGGAGGCAACTTGCCTCCCGAAAAGCCCGGGGTTCGCTGCGCCGTAGTCGGAACGGAGGGCCCGTCGCCGACCGCTCCCCGCAGCGCGAGAGAGGCCATCACCCTCGCCATGACTCTGTCATCGTGTGCGCCGCTCTGGGCGCCCATCCCTCCCCGGCCGTCCCATACGTATGCCAACGCCTCATCTACGCCCGCGCCGCTGCGCCACACCCAGTTGCCCGTGCGAACCGCCTCCGCCAGCAGGCTGACGAGCCACGCCTTGTTCGCCGAGGTGGTGCGCACGCCGAACCTCGGGCCGCCCGCACCGCCCGGCCCGCCACCACCGCCCGCGCCGGATCTCACGAGCTGGTTGACGCCCAGCTCGGTCAGCTTCTCGACGACGGCCAGGCCAGGCCCGTTCACCTCGACGGCCACAAGCGCGTCGTTGTAGGCCCTCGACAGGTCGGCCAGCTCGGCTGCGAACTCGAAGGGGGCGAGATGGCCGTGAAGCTCGGCCGCCTCGTACGTCCGGCCGTCCTCGCCAACCCGAACGACGACGCCCGCGTCCCAGTCGCCGCCCTCCAGGCCCTCGGCCACGTCCGCGCCGATGACGTACCGGCCGCCCACGCGTGGCCGCTCCCAACAGACGGCCGATCCGGGAAGGTCCGTCCGCAACTCCTCGGGCGGGCGCTCGGCCAGCCTGCGGCGCCACCCGGCCAGCTCGTCCGCATCGAACACCGGGTTGAGAGATCGCCAGACGAAGTCGCCGTATAGCCGGACGCGACGCTCGTACTCGTCCAGGCCCGCGGCAAACGCGTCGGCCGCCCCGCGCGGCAGGTGCGGGTTGTCGTACGTCGACAGCCGGAACACCTCCGTGTCGGCTATGCGCGGCTTGGCGACGACCTCCTCATACAACCATGTGCGTCCCTTGCGGAAGGACTCGATGGGGGTGAATGTCAGCGAGAGCCACCCTCCCCTGTCCAGCACGCGGGCCCAGCACTCGTTGAAGACCTCGCGGGGCGGCTCCTCGTCGAGCCATATGCCGTCGACGTCGGCGCCCATGAAGGCCTGCGCGCCCGATTCGTAAGTCTTGAAGACAAGCGTCGCCATGCGGTGCGACCGGCCGCGCGCGCATATGACCGTGTACTTCTCGCTGCGGCGGTGCAGCAGCACCTGGTCCGGGTCGAGAAGGGCGAATACCCTCCGCTCCTGCACGTCGCGCCATGCGGCGCTGTCCTGACCGCATATCCAGAAGACGCCGCTCCGGCGCTCGCTCAGAAGAAGCGCTCTGGCGACGACATCGGCGGCGCCGGCGTAGCTCTTGCCGCTACGATTGCCCCCGACGGCCGCCCTCACCGTCGCTCTGCTGCGGTGGAAGGGAATCTGCTGCCGCTGCGGGCAGTAGCGCGAGAATGCCGAGCTCAGATTCCGGGACACCAAGGTCCGCCAGTCGTCGCGCGAGGCTTCCCAGAACCTGCAGATCGACTCCCGCGTCGGCTTCGGCCCCGTCGTCCCGCCTGCAGACAAGCTCGCCCTTTCCGTCCAGCACGCCGGCGACGACGTACGCCAGCTTTATGGCCGTATCGCTCCCGGCCCTGACCTTTGCCATGTGGGCGCGGAATGTGACGGCCAGCGAGTCGACGAAGGCATCGGCCACGCGCGCCCTCCACCACCGGGCGAAGCCGGGCGCCTTGGCCGCCCGGTACCAGACCTGCCTGCTGCAGCCGGCCCGCCGACAGGCCTCAGCGATATTGCTCTCGACCTCGGGGTCGAGCAGGTGCTGCACCAGCCGCCTGAGGTTGTGGCTGGGCTCGAACTCCTCGTCGCGCCGCTTTCCCCCTGCCGCGTTCATCTCTGCGCACCCGCGCGGGGCGCGAGGGGACCTGCAACCCTTCTGCTGCGAACTCGCTCCGCTTGCGTGATTGCGTTGCCCCTCACCCTACACCCCGAATGTCGACAGGCGGACCGCCGACCCTTCCACCGCAAGGCCTCCACGCCAGGCACCGTAGACACCCCCCTCCTTACTCCGGGTCGGCTCCGCGCAGGCGGACGTAGGCCCGCGACACGTGCTTGGCCACGGCGGCCCGGTGGACCCCGAGCATCTCCCCGATCTCGGCGAAGGAGAAACCGCCCCCCGCGTGCAGGACGAAGCACGCCCGCTGCATCCGCGACAGACTCATCAGGAAGCGGTACCTCCAGTCGTCCGGGTCCGGGGCCTCGACGACCTCCGGCCTCTGCAGACGGGTGTCGTCGGCCTGTTGCTGGCGTATGAGAACCTCCAGTTCCGGCATCAGCACCCCTCCGTTTCCCGAACTCGCCGCCGCAGCCGCGCCAGGCTCCGCGACAACATGTCGATGGAGCAGCCAAGCGCCGGCCCAAGCCCCGATGTCCCCTCGGTCCAGAGCGAGGTCAGCAGGGCCACCGCCTGCATCTGTTCGACCAGGCCGGCCGGCTCGTCCGCCGGCTTGGGGCTACGTGTCGCGGTTTCCGGCTCGCAGGCCATCACAATCCCCCATCATCTGGTGTCCCATAGCAGTTATATCCCGCAACTTCTGAGCTCAAGCATACGCTATGGCAGTCAGGGATGTCAAGTCCACGGGCCGTTTTTCCGCAATTTGAGTCTAGTTGCTTGCCTTATAATACTTTTACTTGACACACACGGGCGCCGCGGGTACACTACGGGTGGAGGGGAAGGGAGGACAGAGCCATGACTCCCCAGGAGTTCGCCAGGCGCCTGCAGAACGCCATGTGGGCGGCCGGTATCTACAAGCAGGTGGAACTCTCGCGCCGCAGCGGCGTCCACACCTCGCAGATAAACAGGTATCTGCAGGCCAAGGAGGTCCCACAGGCGGCCAACGCCGCGAAGCTGGCCGGGGCCTGCGGAGTGCCGCTGCAGAACCTGATGGGAACGGCCGGAGGCGCCGGGGCGGCGAGGCCGTCGCTGCAGGACACCCCTGCCGGAGCCCTCGAGCCCACGTACGTGCCGGTTTTGTCGAAGACCTTCGGCGGGGACCCGCTCGAAATACAGGACGACCAGTTCCCCACCGGCATGGCGGACCGGTACATCCCCGTGGTGTATAATGGAGACGATCCGCACCTTTTCGCCCTGGTTGTCGAAGGCGAAAGCATGCAACCGGATTACCGCAGCGGCGACTTCGTCGTGGCCAGCCCCGCCGCTGAACTGGTCAACGGCGACGCCTGCATAGCGCGCATCGCCGACGACCATGCCAAGGCCGGGGTGGTCTTCAAGATCTACCGCCGCGACGCCGCACGCATCATCTTCACAAGCATCAACCCGGCCGGGCCCCTGATAGTGACCGACGCGAGGGACGTCGAGTGGGCTTACAAGGTGGTGGGACTGACCAGGATGCAGCCCTGAGCGATGCGTTCAGCGGCTTCGCGATGAACGGACACCCGGAATGAGCGACGCGAACAGTTCGACCTGCCTGGACTACGTTGGGAAGACACCCGTGGTCCGCCTTCGCTATGTCAACGATCACAAGGCCGTCGTCATGGCGAAGTTGGACATGCTCAACCCGACCGGCAGCATCAAGGACGTCATGGCCGCCTACATGGTGGAAATGGCCGAGCGCCGCGGGCAGTTGGGCCCGGGCGGCACCATAATCGAGGCCACCAGCGGCAACACCGGCATCTCCTTCGCCATGATAGCCGCCATCAAGGGCTATCGATTCCTCGCCGTCATGCCCGAGCACATGAGCATGGAGCGGGTGCGGATGATGGAGGCCTTCGGCGCCGAGGTGGTGCTCACACCTGCGCATCTGGACATGGCGGGCGCCATACAGCGCCGGGATGAGATTCTGAAAGACGGCGCCGGCGCATGGTGCCCTTACCAGTTCCGCAACCCCGACAATATCGAGGCGCACTGCCGGATTACGGGTGCTGAGATACTGCGGCAGGTCAGCGGTCGGGTCGACTCCATCGTCGCGGGCGTGGGCACAGGGGGCACGATCCTCGGGGCGGCGCGGGCCCTGCGCGCGGCAAACCCGGACACCCGCGTGGTAGCCGTCGAACCGGAGGAGTCACCCGCCATGACGCGCGGCGGGCCCTCCGAGCTGCACGGCATACAGGGGATAGGCGAGGGGTTCGTTCCCGAGCTCGTCGACACCGACTACTTCGACGACATACAGATCGTAACCACCGCCGAGGCGGCCGAGATGGCTCAGAGGCTCGCCAGGGAAGAGGGGCTGTTCGTCGGTGTCTCCTCCGGGGCCAACGTCGTGGCTGCGCTGAGGGAGGCCGAACGGTTCGGCCCCGACGCCGTGGTCGTGACCATCCTCCCGGACAGGGGAGAGCGCTACCTGTCGCTGACGCTCTAGAGCCGTCCCCGCCGTCGATCGCCGCCGCACCGGGTTGAGAGGCCGACCGACCGGCCCCGGCGGGAGGCCGTCGGCTCCACCGGCGGAGGTGCGGCAGCCTTTTTGACCCCACTTGACACGGGGCCGGCCCGCTGCTAAGCTGCGGTAAAAAGATGGCTAGGCGGCCAGGCAGACGGCCGCCGACCGAGGCATAGGCGGACTGCGCCGTCGGCGCGGGGAGGCAGAGTTGGCTGCGATATCAGGGCTCGGAGAGAAGATCCGCAAGATCAGGACGGCAAAGGGCCGCACGCTGGCGAACGTCGCCTCGGAGGTGGACTGCTCGGTCGCTCTGCTCTCACAGATCGAAACCGGCAAGGTGACTCCCTCCGTGAAAACCCTGATCGCCATCGCCACAGCGCTGAGGGTACCGGTCGGCATCCTCTTCGAGGACGTCTACGGGTCCGACAACATCTGGGTGGCGAGCGCCAAAGAGAGATCCGCGCCCCAGCCGGTGGACAAGGGCTGCTCGGCCTCGTACCTGGGCAACTCATGCCCCGGCGCCGATCACGAGGCCGACGTCTTCGAGGTTGTCATGCAACCCGGCGGGTCGACCGGATCCGCACCCCTTCTGCACCCCGGCCGCGAGATGGGCGTAGTACTCGAAGGCGAGATCATACTCACCCTCGAGGACGAGGAGTACACGCTCAGTGCGGGCGACCTCGTATGCTTCCGGTCCGAGCTGGGTCACCGCATACGCAACGACAGCGACAGACCCGCCAGGGGGTTGTGGTTCATCATGCCGCCGGGGGAGAAGGGAAAGCGCTACCTCGTGGCTCCGCTCAAGCCCGAGCAGGACTGATCTCTTCAAAACCGCACTGTCGAAATCCAGAAGGCCCGCCATCGGCGGGCCTTTTCTCCGGCCATATTCCGCTGTTCTCTCCCGAACGCCCACTGCACTATCCCAAGGTCTGAATCACTCGCCTTCGGCGGACGGATGCTCCGGAACCACCACACCCCCCCCAAAGCAGCTCCCCCCTCTCACTTTGCCCGGCCGGCTTCGGCGCCCTCCCGCCCGCGACGGGACTACCCCGTGGCGATCCTCAGCGCCTGCGGCAGCACCTTCTCGAACTCCGCCTCCACGCACAGCAGCGGCCTGACGGCCCGGCCGGCGAGTTCCTCCGCCTCCCGCACGAGGTTCCCGTTCAGCGGGTCGGGCATCGCCAAGCAGAGCTCGCCCTTCTCGAGGTAGAGCGGCAGGACGCGATGGAGCCGGATGAAGCTGAGAGGCAGAGCGCATACGGCCCCCTCGTCGAGCATCTCCGGCGTCAGTGGCACGTACGGCACTCCGAGCCTCTTGGAGAGGGCGCGGCCGATCTGGCCGGGCTCGGCCGCCCCCTGGCTCACCAGTATGTCGCCGAGGCGCCTGCCCGTCTTCCACTGCTGCTGCAAGGCCTTCTCGAGCTGAGCCTCCCTGATCACACCTTCGGCTACAAGCAATTGGCCTAAGGGGGGCATGACCTCGGCCGGCCCGCCGCGTTCGTCCGGGGCGGACGTCGTCTCCCACGTGGCTCTCTCATCGCCGGCCGGCCCTATGCGCCGGTCGGCCAGGTAGTTTGAGCCGGGCAGCGGCTTCAGGTAGCGCTTCAGTTCGGCGGCTATGCCCGACACGAGAGCGCTGCTGCGGATGGCCCGCCGCGCATCGGACACAACGGCGATCGACAGCGTCATCAGCGGATAGGCTTCCAGATCGCCCCGGCGGCTGCGGACGATGATCGCGCCCCTCTCACGGTCCGCGTCCGAGTAGTGCAGCGGTATCAGCCTGTCGAACTCGCTGGTGGACTCCCCGCAGATGGCGTCCTGCCTCTCGGGCGTGGTGATGACGACGAAGTCGTCCCCCCCGATGTGCCCCACCATGTCATCCGGTCCGCCGTGGCGGCGCACCGCGTGCCGGAGTACGTGCGCCGTCTGTGCGATGACCTCGTCGCCCTTGCCGTAGCCGTAGCAGTCGTTGAACGCCTTGAAGTTGTCGATATCCGCATAGCACACGGCGAATGGTGTGCCGTCTTCGATCAGCTTATCTATGCGGCTGGACACGGTAAGGTTGCCCGGCAGGCGGGTGAGGGGGTTGGCGTGGAGTATCCGCTCGGAACGCTGAAGCGCTATGCGTATACGCGCCAGCAGCTCCGGCACCTCGAACGGCTTCATCACGTAGTCGTCGGCGCCCGTGTCCAAGCCCGCCAGCTTGTCCTGAAGCTCCTGCCTGGCCGTGAGGATGATGATCGGGATGTGCTGCGTTGCGAAGTCGTTCTTCAGGCGCATGGTCGTCTCGAACCCATCCATGCCGGGCATGGTCAGGTCCATGAGTATGAGGTCGGGCGGCTCGTTGCCGACCGCGGCCAGCGCCTCGTAGCCGTCATCGGCCACGACGACGACGTAGCCCTCCTCGACGAGGACGGCCCTGAGGGTATCACGCCAGTCGGGTTCGTCATCGACCAGCAGTATGCGGGTCATCGGCTCTGCTGACATTCCTGGCCTCTCGGTCGGCCCGCGGGCGCCATCAAGCTCACCCACATTCTACCCCGCGTGGGCTGGCCCGGACAAGGGCCTGTCCGCCCCGACGGGCGGATCTAGCGGCCGCCGACCAGCGAGTAGCCCAGCTCCGGCATGGGGGCGCCGCTGCCGCGAGCGAATCTGGCCGAGAGCTGCCACTCGCCTATCCCCTGGGTCACCTTGACGAGCAGGTCGTTCCAGCCGGGCCGAAGCGTGAGCCCGCCGATCCGGTCGGAATCGGGCGAGATCGGCCGGGTAACGTCGTTCCGCCACACCTGCCGCCCGTTGAGCCATACCTTCACGCCGTCGTCGCTGCCTATGAGGAGATTGACGTCGCCCACCTCGGGCGAAGCGAGCAGCGCCCTCTCGTCGTATGGCGACCAGACGTAGCAGAAGGCGTAAGCGGCCGAGCGTTCCTTCGGGCCGAAGAGCGCGCGGCTGCGCAGGTCGACCACGTCCGACGTCGAGTAATACGCCCGCCACTCGCCGGCCGCGGACGCCTCCCCCTCCCTCGGGCACACGCCCGCCTCGCCATCCATGAAATCGAAGTCCATATCGTGGCCGGACATGTCGAACGGCCCGCACACCAGCCACGAACGGATGTAGCCCCTCTCCGAGGCCCAACCGTCCGGCGAGTCCGACGGCCGTGCGTCCAGCGCGCAGAGGTCGACCGGAACGGATTCGGGGACTATCTCGATCATGCACAGCCCGGTCGAGGGCAGGGCATCGGCCGGCAAACCCAAGCGGGTCAGACCCATGCCCCGGTGCGAGACGGCCCCGAGCGGGCGCCCGTTGGCTAGCACGGCGGCGGAGCCCCCCTCCGGGCAGTCGGCGACGCACGCCAGTTCGTAATCCGTACCGGGTTCGAGGTTGAGAAAGAGCAGGCCGCGCTCGCCCGAGACGCGCCGGCAGTTTCCGGAGCCCCCATAGACGGGGACCGACGAGGGCGGCGCGGCGGCGCCCTTGGGCTCCGCCCACCCGCTGCCCAGGTGCATCATGTCCGATACCGGATCGCCGACGTCGACTACGGCCCGCCTCTCGCCCGTGGGCGGCTCGAGGGAGACGCCGAGGTTGGTCAGCACCTGCGACAGCAACCTGTCGCGGCGCTCGGGCAGGCCGTCCAGACGAAGCTGCCATACGTAGAGGGCGACGTCGTCCACCGACGTCCTTAGGAGGCCGGCCGGCAGCCTTGACCGGCCCAGTCGCGCCTCCGATCGCCGTATGGCCGCCACCTTTATCTGCTCGGCCGAGTAACGGCCGTACCACCCGGCCCAGTCTATGGGCGCCTGCTGCGTCAGAATCTCGTAGTCCGGCGATTCGACGAAGAGGCCGTGGTCGATTATCCGCTGAGGCGAGCGCCCCCCGGTCCAGTAGAGGTCCGAGTCGCTCACGCCGGCCAGAACGCCCGTCGGCACGCCGGTCTTCACGAGTTGAGACACGGCGTCGGCGGCCTCGACCCTCAATCCGGCCGGAAGGACCTCTCCGAGCGCCCCCGCCGACTCAGGGGTCAGGTTGACCACGACTGCTGCGTCGAGCCCGCTGCGGCCCTGCCGAAGTAGCTCCGCCAAGCGGCCGCACGCGGACGCCGACGTCCCGTCGGCTATGACCACGCGGGCCCTTCCACCCGCGTCGGTAAGCCCCACGCGCGACAGCGCTGTCCGCAGGGAGCCGTCGGCGTCGGCGAGGACGGAGGCGGCGCCCGGCGCAGCCTTCGCAGAGGCGAGATACTCAAGGCCGTTGCGCAGGAGCCTACGCGCTGTCGGGCTCTCGGCCGAGAGCTTGAGCTGCGACGCGATGACGAGCCCCTTACCCAGCTTGATCTCGACGAGCGGGGTGAGGCCGAGCCCCTGACCGCCGTCGAGGAGAACGCGGAAGCACCCCCGATCGGGTTTGACAAAGGCGCGGTCGCACATGCCGGAAGGCCAATCCGCCATCTCCATCTGATCGATTCCGCGGAGGACGGGGTGGCCGGGCGTGCGAACGAAACAGCGGGACAGGCCCTGAGCCGCGAGGGGCAACCGCGTCGGCAGCCACGGCAGCGGCAGGCTCTGATCGAGGATCAGCAGGGCGCCGCCGCCCCGCACGAACTCCGTGAGATCGCGGGAGACGCGGCAGAGGCTGGGTAGATCCCCCTCATCCAGCCGCGGTCCCAGAACGGCCAGCTCCGCCCCCGAGGAGAGCAGGTCCTCCAGCGCCGACACACGGCTCGCCGAGGCAACCCCCGCAAACAGGTCGCCGACGAGCCCGTTGGGATCGTATAGGGCGACGCGGACGGCAGAGCCGGAACCCGGCTTGGGGCGTGGGCGTAAGAGCAGCGGATAGAGCGATTGGCAGACGACGTCTTTGCCCCTCGACAGGCTGAGCGCGAGGTGCGCCTTGGTTTCCGCCGTCACGCCGGGCAGGGCGAGCTCGATCTCGATCTCACGCTGACCGTACCTTTCGACGTCGAGCCGGGCGCTGCCCTCGGGGCCGTCGCCGGCTTCGGTCTGCAACGTCCAACGGAGCGCGTACGACGACGCCTGCGGCAGATCGGAGAAGACCACGACCGTTCTGCGGAGCGACGCGCCGCCGAAGTGCGCCCGGTCCTTCTCCCTTACGTCCAGGGCGATAGGCGCGAAGGCGTCGCGCAGTATGGGGAAGGCGGGGTTCGGGCGGTAGGCGGGAAGCGCGGCGTCATAGCCGGGGTTGAGCGTCACGGAGCCCGCCCCTATCCGCTCGGGGCGCATCTGGTCGGGGCCCGCCGGCAGCGCCGGCGGCCCGACGCCGAGACCATCGCCCAGCTCCAGCGGTTCGAGGGCGTACCAGACGAAGTCCCACGGCGTGATCGACGCCGCACCGTGATAGCGGAAGTCGAGCGTGTACCTCGCGCACTCGGCCGCCGCCGCCCGAAGCCGGGCGCTGAAGGACCCATAGGGTGCCTCGCCACCCCAGGCGGCCGCCTCCTCGGGCCCGCCGTAGAAGAACTGACCGTACTCGCCCATGACCCAGGGCTTGTCACCTCGCCAGTGGGCGTCCCAGGTGACCCATCCGTCCCCATAGTGGCCGGCCATGACCTCGGCCGGGCCGCCGAGGTCGTAGTCGCCGTCGTACCACACGGGGCGGTTGCCGTCCTCCTCGTCGATGGCCTCGCCCAGGCGCAACAGCGGCTCGACGCTCTCGGCCCCGCCCTTCCATGTGATCTCGTTGCAGGCCGACCAGAAGAGGACCGACGGGTGATTGCGGTCGCGGCGAACCATCGCGCGGCAGGCGTCCTCGGCCCGGCGCCAGAACTCGTCGGACGACAGCGCCAGATTGCCCCCCGAGCCGTAAACGGGCGACTCCCCCACCACGTACACGCCCATTTCATCGGCCAGCTCGAGGAAGAACGGCGGATGCGGCATGGCGTGCAGGCGCACTATGTTCAGGCCCTGGTCCAACATCATCGACAGCCACGCCCGCGCATACGCACGGTTCTGCATGCACGAGCCCATGTAATGCCACGAATCGCCCCGGAAGCGTATGGGCTCCCCGTTGAGGTAGAACCGGGTTCCCTCGATCCAGATTTCCCGGAACCCGAAGGTCTCCGTTTCTGTATGGACCTCTTCCGAGCCGCGGCTGAGAGCGATCTCAGCCTCGTAGAGGTGAGGCTGTTCGGCGGACCAGGTGACCGGGGCCGCCCAGTCGGAGCCGAGGTCCACCGTAGTATCGCCTCCGGCGGGCACCGAGACGCCCGCGCCGGGAAGCATCAGGCGGACCTCGTCTTTGCCCTTGTCGCGCACGCGCACAGCCACCTCGCCGTCGAACGGCTCGGACGACGCGTTGGCCACGCTGACGCGCAGGTCGATCCGGCCCTTCCGGGTGCTGGTGACGATAAAGGCGTCGGAGACGTACACGGCCGGCCGGCGGACGAGGTGGACCGACTGCCATATCCCCAATCGCTCCCATCCCCACCACGAGCCCGAGGGCGAGAGAAGCAGGCCTTTCTCCCTGTCGGCCTCGCTCACCCCTATGCTGAGTTCAACCGACGCGCCCGGCTTCGCATACTCGGTGATATCTACCTCGAACGGAGAGAACCCGCCGACGTGCCGGCCGACCTCGGCGCCGCCTACGCACACCACGGCGTTGTGAAGCACGCCCCCGCAGCGGAGGAAGACCCGCCCCCCATCCCAGTCCGTGGGGACCTCGACGCGCTTGCGATACCAGCCGCGCCTAGCCTTGCTCCACTCCTGCGGGTAGGAGGGGAAGTTGTCGTAGGCGCCCCAGTCGCCCCCGTAGTGAGGAGGGTAGCGGTTCCATACGGAGGGAACGGTGATGGCGTCGGCGGCGAAGCCCTCCGAGGGCGGCGGTCCGAGCTGCGACTCGTAGACGGGTTTGAAATCCCAAGGGCCGTCCAGACACAGCCTGCAAGTGGCGGTAAGGTTCAAGGGAGCGCCTCCGAACGCCGCCGCGCTCAGGGCGAGTAGAGGCAGGCACGCCGCGGCGCGGGATCGCATGTGAGCTCAGGGCTTTCGATCGATGGCGCCGGATGGCCCATCGGCGGTGGTGAACGGATCGCCTACGATGATGACGCCACCCATGCAGCACCCAGCGGAGAGGCTGAGCCGGCCGGCCGCATCGGCCCTTATCCTGCGAACGATCCGCTTGTGAGCCGGCATGGCCACGACGACGTCATACGACCGACGCGCCTCGAGGTTGCCTACGCACAGCGAGAGGCTGTGCGATTGGCCCTGCCGACAGGACACGGCGACGCCGCCGGTGGCGGCGCGTATGGTGTAACGATTGCCCGCGTAGACCACGTCGCTGATCTCCAGCCAGGGCATGGCGGCGGGGAGCGTTGGAGCCACGCACAGCCCTCCGGCCTCGGCCTCCAAGCCGGCGAAGCCGTGAACCAGCGCGGTGGGAACCAGGCCCGACTCGGGGAACTCCCCGATTATGCCGACGACCCACGGCGCGCCGCGAGCGTTGAGCGGATCGCGCCTCAGCTCGTCCTCGGCGAATTCGTCCAGCACGGCACGCAGCCGGGCGAGGGCCGAGTCGGCGTCGCCGGAGCGTATCCGTCCCATGATGTCGTAGAAGGAGGTGTAGAGAATCGCGCCGCCGTTCTCCAGATGCTCGCCGAAGGTCGCATTCCCGTCCGGGCCCACCGTGATCGCCTCGAACAGGTCCTCCCACCAGTAAGGCTCACCCAGCGCCTCTACGCCCAGAGTAGTCGAGCGCGGGGCCCAGGCAAAGTGATATATGTCGGCGCCGCTCGACCAGTCGCCCTCGATGGTCCGGTCCCCGTCCAGCCAGGAGTATATGAGCCGCGCCTGCTCGGGGCTCGCCAGGCCGTATGTTACGGCCTCGGTGTTGAGGAAGGTGAAGCCGAGGTCCCAGCGCGTGCCTTCCGCGTCGATGCAGCCTATGAACCGCCCCTTGCCTTCATCCCAGAACGTTCGCTGATACTCCATGACGCTGCGGCGCTGCAGGCGCCGCAGCGAACCCGCCCTGAACTTGCTGCCCACCAGGTCCTCGATGTCGGCCATGGCCGCGAGGGAGGCGTTGAAGTAGATGGAGGAGTAACCTTCGAGGTGCCCAAAGAGGAAGTTGTCCCAGTAGTTGGACGGCTGCCCCCCGCGCGTGCCGTCGTTCTCACCGTTCTCTATCTTAAGAACGCCCGAGTCGCCGCCCAGGACGTCGACCTGATACGCCATCGCGGCGCGCATCTTGTCAAGGACGGTCATACCGGCCGAGGCGTCGGTCTCGTCCACTCGCGAGCCGTCCGCCGATTCGAGGAAAACATCGTCGCGGGTCCAGAGGTAGTAGCGCGCGCAGGCGAGTATGTACTTGGCGTTGTTCTCGAAGTGCAGGCTGCCCGGGCCGGTGGGCCAGCGCGGAGAGTCTCCCCAGGACCAGACGTAGCCGGTCTCGCTCATGGGGCAGCCGACCAGCTTGCGGCGGAACTCGGCCTTGTACGCCTCGTCCGAGCACCACATGATCTTGAGGGCCATCCACTCGAAGAAGGCGGGCTCGTTGCCGAAGCGGTAGACGGCGCCGTCGCACACCAGCCCGTAGACCTGCCACATGCGGTTGCACAGGTCGTCGAATGGGGAGCCCAGCGCCGTGCGGAAGGGCGCAGAAGGGGCCGGGGCCCCCTCGGCCGCCGCCGCGGAGCCGGCCAGAACCAAGCAAAACCAAAGCAAGGCCGAAGATCTCATGCCCGCCACACCTCCACACCCCTAAGCCGCCGCAGGCAAGCCCGGCAAGGAGCGCCTGCCGCGGGACTATAGCATCGCGGGCCGGGGCTGTCAAAAACCGCCCCCCGAAAGCCGCCGCCTCTGGCCGCGGCGGGGCTTTACAGCGGCCGAGGGCTCTGGTAGACTCGCCCGACTTCGGCCGGTCTGCCCAAGGCTCCGGCGCGAAGGACGGCAACGAAACCCAGCCAACCGGGAGGCAGCACGATGCGATTCGGCTACTGCGGAGGCTACGACGCAAAGGAACTGGACTTCGCCAAGCGCACCGGCTTCGACGGCATAGAGATCTTCGTCCACACGGGACACGAGCTCCTGAAGCCGTCCGTGGCCAAGCGCGTGAAGGAGGAGTTCGACAAGCGGGGCCTGAAGGTCCTCACCGTCTTCCACTACGAGGACTTCGGCAACCCCGACAAGGCCAAGGCGCGAAAGGCGCAGGCGACTTTCGCCAAAGCCGCGCGGCTGGCCAGGGCTATGGGCACGAAGGTTGTCACCTGCAACGCCTTCGCCGGGCCAGTCGACGAGGCCGAGCAGATGAAGACCTTCAAGCGCGTCTTCGGCGGGTTTGCGAAGGTGGCCAAGGACGAAGGCGTCGTGGTCGGTATAGAGAACTGCCCGCACGGCCGGAGGAACATCGCCTACACGCCGGCTCTGTGGGAACAACTGTTCGACATGGTGCCGCGGCAGATCGGCCTCGAGTTCGACCCGTCGCATCTGGTATGGCAGGGCATCGACTACCTCAGCGCGATCTACGAGTTCGCCGACCGCATCCACGCTTTCCACGCCAAGGACACGGAGGTAAAGGACTCCGTCCTCGCCGACGTGGGCATATACGGGAAGGGCTGGTGGAGGTATCGGATGCCGGGCATGGGCCAGATAGACTGGAACGAGATCTTCACCGCCCTGTACGACATTGGCTACAAGGGCGATATGATCATAGAGCACGAGGACCCGTTCTTCGGTGGCGCCAAGCGAGAGCACGGGCTCGAACTCGGCCTAGCGCATCTCAAGCAGTACTACTGAGCCGCATCGGTCGAGAGAAGCGAAGGGCGGGGCCGGCCGGCCCCGCCCTTCTTCGCACTCCACGTCGAGCCCCAGGGGCTACTTGCGCTTGCGGGGCTTCCAGTCGTACTCCTCGTACAGATACTTGTCGAGCTGCTCGAGCGAGCTGAACACCATGTCGTAGCATTCCTCCCGCTCGGATCTCTCACAGGCGTCAACCGGGTGCTTGCGGCAGATCTTGGGACGCACCTCGTAGACCTTGCAGCGGTTGTCCCCATCGAGCTTCAGACACGGCGTCGAGAAGTGAACGTACCATGTGCCGTCGAGCACGCGCACCGACACGCTCTTATGAGTGACATACCACCGAGCCGCGTCCCTGTCCTCGGGCTCCTCAGGCTCGTCGATCTCGATCATGATGTACCTGCAGCAGGGCGCGTCGCAGCCCAGGCACGGGTCAGCCTTCGACTTCCGCTTCTTTGTCTTCTTCCCCATTCGGTTGTCTCGCTCCAGCTTCCGGTCCAGGTGAGTTAGGTCGATCTAGTATCCACATGTGGGCCCACCTTGCCAACATGAAAACCCCGGCTGGGGGAGACGAGCGCAAATGTGTGACGGGCCCGCTCCGGCGAGACGCGAACGGGGCCGCCCATGCGGGCGGCCCCGTCGATCCGCGAAACGACGCGTGTGCTGAGCTGTTACAGCACCGGCAGATAGCGCTCCAGCTCGTAGCCGGTGACCATCGAGCGGTAGTTATCCCACTCGATCTTCTTGTTCTCGATGAGGTTTTCGAACACGTGGTCGCCGAGGGCCTTGCGGACGAGATCCGAGTTCTCGGCCAGTTCGATGGCCTGACCCAGGCTGCCGGGGAGCGTGCCGATGTTGAGTTCTTCCCGCTCGGCGGCAGTCATCTCGTACACGTTCCGCTCCACGGGCGACGGCAGCTCGTACTTCTTCTCGATGCCTTCCAGACCGGCGGCCAGCATGACCGCGAACGCCAGGTACGGGTTGCACGCCGGGTCAGGCGAGCGGAACTCGATGCGCGTGGCCATCTCGCGGCCGGGCTTGTAATCAGGCACCCTGATCATGTCCGAGCGGTTGCGGCGCGCCCAGGAGATGTACACCGGCGCCTCGTAGCCCGGCACCAAGCGCTTGTACGAGTTGACCCACTGATTGCACACAAGCGTGAGCTCGGGCGCGTGGCGAAGCAGGCCTGCGATGTAGCCGCGGGCTTCCGCGGAGAGGTGCATCTCGTCCTTAGGATCGAAGAACGCGTTCTTCGAACCCTTGAACAGCGACTGGTGCGTGTGCATGCCCGACCCGTTCTCGCCGAACAGCGGCTTGGGCATGAAGGTCGCGTGAGCGCCGTGGCGCAGGGCGATCTCCTTGACGACCAGCCGATAGGTCATGGCGTTGTCGGCCATGGTGAGTGCGTCGGCGTAGCGAAGGTCTATCTCGTGCTGTGACGGCGCTACCTCGTGGTGGCTGTACTCCACCGCTATGCCCATCTCCTCAAGCGTGAGCACGGTCTCGCGCCTCAGGTCGGACGCGATGTCGAGCGGCGTCAGGTCGAAGTAGCCGCCGCGGTCGAGCACCTCCGGCGCGCCTTCGGACGAGCGGAAGTAGAAATACTCCAGCTCCGGGCCGACGTAGTAGGTGTAGCCCAACTTGGATGCGCGCTCGATGCCGCGCCTGAGCACGCCCCTGGGATCGCCCTCATAGGGCTCCCCGCTCGGGCGCAACACGTCGCAGAACATACGCGCGACCGCCCCGTCGTGCTTGGGCCGCCACGGCAACAGCGTGAAGGTTGACGGGTCGGGCATCGCGATCATGTCCGACTCATCGATCCGGGCGAAGCCCTCGATCGACGACCCGTCGAAGCCCATTCCCTCCTCGAGAGCCCCCTCCAGCTCAGAGATCGTTATGGCGAAGCTCTTGAGCATGCCCAGAACGTCGGTGAACCAGAAGCGGATGAACCTGACGTTGTGCTCCTTTGCCGCTCGCAATACGTACTCTTTGTCCTTCACCGGATCCGTCATGGCTTTCTACCTCCTACGTCCCATCTGGCTGCAGTCCTTCTAGCCGCCCCCCGTGACCATCACCGGGGCGGAGTTTTGCTACTATGATCCCCGCTTATGTTTCAGGCGTGTTTCGTGCCAGTTTCACTAAAGGGAATTCGTCAGCCTATCGCCTCATTCCCCCGCTCTCCCGTGCGTATCCTGATGCACTCGGGCAGGTCGATGACGAAGATCTTGCCGTCCCCGATCTCGCCCGTCCGCGCACCGGCGATGATCGCCTCTATCGTCGGCTCGACGAAGTCCTCGTTCACCGCTATCTCCAGGCGCACCTTCTTCAGAAGGTTCACCTCGATGTCCACTCCGCGGTAAGTCTCCCTGTACCCGCGCTGCTGTCCGCAGCCAAGGGCGTTCGTTACGGACATCTTGAAGACCTCGGCCTTGTACAGGGCCTGCTTCACGTCGTTCAGCTTCTCCGGCTGGATGTACGCTACTATGAGTTTCATTCCTGGCCTCCTCCCTCCCCTACTGGGTTGTGAACACCTGGAACCCGGCGTAAGACTCCATGCCGTGCTCCCCGATGTCCAGTCCGCGCAGCTCCTCGGCCTCGGAGACCCTCAACCCGATGACCTTGTCGATGGCCTTGAAGATTATGAACATCGTGCCGAGCACCCAGGCCACAACGGCCACGATGCCCAGCGCCTGAATCGCCAGTTGATGGACTCCCCCGCCGTGGAACAGGCCGGCCTCGCCGTCGAACAAGCCGATGGCCAGCACCCCCAGGACCCCGCACATGCCGTGGACGGGGACGGCGCCGACGGGGTCGTCGACGCGTATGCGGTCGAGCCACTTAGCGCCCAGGACCACCAGAACGCCCGCGGCGAGGCCGATGATGACGGATTCGCCGGGGGTGACGAAGGCGCACGGCGCCGTGATGGCGACCAGGCCGGCCAGTGTGCCGTTCATGGTCATGGATAGGTCGGGCTTGCCGTACATCGCCCACACAACGAGCATCGACGTGATGCCCCCGGCGGCCGCCGCAAGGTTCGTATTGGTCGCCACCAGGGCTATCAGGTGCGCGTCCAAGCCGGACAGCGAAGAGCCGGGGTTGAATCCGAACCAGCCGAACCAGAGTATGAGCACACCCAGCGCCGCCAGGGGAATGCTGTGCCCGGGGATGGCGTTCGGCCTGCCGTCGGGCGCGTACTTGCCTATCCTCGGCCGCAGCATCCAGGTGCCGACGAACGACGCCCAGCCCCCCACGGAGTGGACCACCGCCGAGCCGGCGAAGTCCTTGAAGCCGAGGTTGGCAAGCCACCCGCCGCCCCAGATCCAGTGACCGACCACCGGGTAGACGAGGACGCTGATGAAGAACGAGTAGCAGAGGTAAGCCGGGAACCTCATCCGCTCGGCCATGGCGCCGGCCACGATCGTGGCGGCCGCCCCGCAGAAGACGGCCTGGAAGAACCAGAAGGCCAGCGTTGGAACCCCGGCCGTCTCAGCCGGCAGGTTGTGAAGGAAGAAGCCCGACCTGCCCATGAAGCCGTTGCCCGCACCGTACATGATGGCGTAGCCGATGGCCCAGAAGCCAAGCGACGCCATGCAGAAGTCGAGGAAGTTCTTCGTGAGTATGTTGCAGGCGTTCTTGGCGCGGGTGAGTCCGGCCTCGAGCAGACCGAAGCCGGCCTGCATGAAGAAGACCAGAAACCCCGTCACCAGAACCCATACGGTGTTCAACCCCATGATTATGTCTGCGTTTTCTACCATGTGTCTTTGCCTCCTCAGAATCGGCTACCGCCTGGCGCCGCAGATCTGGCATGTCTCACTGCCGTGGCGCGACTCTTACTTCACAGTCAGATTAGCCGCCGGCTGTTTCACTCATATTTCCCCCCTGTTTCCCAATCATCAATTCGCCGCGCCGTGCCCCACGACTCGCGCGTACGTCGGCACCAGCACTCGCTACGCCCACTTGCAGGCGTGCACTCACCTCACAGGGAGCTCCGCTCGAAGAGCAAGACGCCCTCCCTGTTACAGGCGGGTTCGCCCCTCGTGCCGAGACATGAAGTGGCACCACGCCCCGCAGGCACCGACTGCATGCCTGAGCCATGCGCGCCGCCTTTGGGCTTGCCGAGCGCGGGCCGCGCGCGTATGCTTCCAGACCACCACGCCACACTCCAGCCCATAGGGAATCGCGGATGAGTAAGGAAGTCTTCGTCATAACAGGCAACCATTTCGATCCGACGTGGCGCCGCTGCTGGAACCGCCGCTTCACATGGAACGGCCGCAGCTTCGCCTCCTACGCCGAGATCGAGGAGGCCAACATCGCCGACTTCCTGGCGTACGCGGAGGGAAGCGACTACACGTACGTGCTCGAGCAGGGCATATCGCTCCAGGAATTCCTGCGCCGCCACCCGGAGGCCTTGCGGCGCCTGCGCGAGCTGGCCAAGGCCGGGCGCTTCGAGGTGCTGGGCGCCGGGTGGGTCACGCCCGATGCCAACATGCCCTCCGGCGAGACGCTCGCGCGCAATCTCATGAGCTCCATCCTCTATGTCGAAGATACGCTCGGCGTTGACGTCGTCACCGGCTCGATGTGGGACGTCTTCGGCGCCTCGGCGCAGATGCCGCAGATCTTCCGCCTGTGCGAGATCAAGTGGGTCCCGTTTCTCTCCTACTGCCACCCGGGGCAGCCCTACTGGCGCGGGCTCGACGGAAGCGTCGTCTGCACGGCGACCCCATACGCGCGGAAGAACGTGGGGAGTTACTACAAGTACCCGCCGTGCCAGCAGTGCAGCGGCGAAGGATGCAGCGCATGCAAGGGGCGCGGCTTCGGGCCGACCCCCAAGGTCGACCGGCTGCAACTCATCGACGACTTCGCCGGGTTCGACACCGGTCTGGTGCATATCACGGCGGAGGAGACGCTGCCCTCGCCGGAGCTGCCGGCGGACATCGCGCGCGCAAACGAGACCCAGAGCGAGGCCCGCTATCGCTTCGGGACCTTCAGGGACGTACTCGCCCGCATAGGCGACGTCGTGGAGGGGGCCGATAGCTACGACGAGCGGCCCGAGCGCATCGACGGCAATCCCACCATGACCGGCTGCTACGTCAGCCGGTCGGCCATCAAGCGCAACCTCCGCAGGGTCGAGGGGCGGCTTCTCCAAGCCGAGAGCTCAGCCGCACAGCGGTGGTGGCACGGAGCGGAGTGGCCGCAGCACGCCCTGGACGAGGCGTGGAGGCTGGTCTTTCTCGCCAGCTTCCACGACGCCGTCACGGGCTCGCACGTGGACCCGCCGTTCGACGAGCTGATGGACAACTTCGCCAGGGTGGACGAGCTGGTCGACGAGGTCCTCGGCGAGACGGGCGCGGGTTCGGCTTCGTCCGAGGTGAGCATCTACAACGGCTTGTGCCGGCCCGTCACGAACGTCGCCCGTGTCGGGGTCGACGGGGCGGCGGAGGCCGTTGTGAAGGACGCGGACGGACTGCCGGTCCCCGTCGTCCGAAGGGCGGACGGCTGGGTCGAGTTCGTAAGCGCGGATCTGCCGCCGCTCGGCTGCAAGGCTTACAGGGTGGAGCGTGGAACGCCAGAGCAGCCGGCCGAATCGTCGGACGCCGTCATAGAGAACGAGCGCTACCGCGTGGAAGCCTCCGAAGGGGGAGTAACATCCATATTCGACAAAGAGCTCGGCGAGGAGGTGCTGGACACCCGCGCCCTCTTCGGAGGCGAGCTGATACTCGAGCGCGACGCGGGCGACCCCTGGACCGTCAGGGAGATGTACAGGCCGCGCGTGCGACTGGGACCCTTCACGCGCCTTGTGGGTTGCCGCAGGGCGGACGGGGCGTCGGAGTTGCTGTTCGAGGGCAGCTACGCGGACGGCTACCAGGTGCTCTCCCTGAGCTGGGTGC
>Ga0272442_10001749_pt1 | contig 32335 bp, 28 predicted proteins | sample SSMForm2O_FD_200262 | JGI IMG/M metagenome (GOLD analysis project Ga0272442, IMG submission 200262) | Marine sediment archaeal communities from Little Sippewissett salt marsh, Falmouth, MA, United States - SSM-Form-2O | ecosystem: Environmental > Aquatic > Marine > Wetlands > Sediment ... | reverse complement strand
ATTTCCTGACGCTCGCACGTCACATTGGCATCGAACATACCGCCGATATCGCCGCAGAAGGCGTCGAACGCCCCGTCGGACAATTCCGCTATGCTGGATTCCATGCTTGCTGCCGCAACGGCCATAGACTACCTCAAGGCACGACGGCCTAGTCGTTGCGCTCTCGATACAAGAGCGAAAGTCGAACGCAGTGCTCTTCATCCAGGTTGACGTTGATCGCCAGTTCGCTGGCTCTCTCTCCCAGGCTGTTCCTGAGTTCGAGGCCCTGGACGACGGAGGGAATGGAGACTTCCACGTTCCCGACTTCGTCCTGGATGCGCGCTTTGACTGCTCCCATGACCATGTTGGCGACCTCGCCAACGGCATCGTCGACGTCGGCCTCGCTCATTTCCTCGTCAGGGTCCGTGCCGAGCATGTTGGCGGCGATGCTTCGGGCACATTCGAATCCGCAACAGATGCCGAGACAACCTTCGAGGGGCCCCTTGAACGTAATCGTTCCCAGGAGAGCTGCATTGCCCATCTCCGGAGTCTCCTCCACGATTTCCTCCAGAGCCATGAAGGCCATTGTCTCAAATACCTCCTTAGCACTGTCGAGGAGAATGTCCTTCAAAGACATGGTGGTTATCATCGTCAACTCTCCGTCATCAACACCATTCTGGTTGAGCTTCATTTCGCCTGGCGGCGGCATCTTCTTCCAGCCCGTGTGGCCGAGGCCGCGTGACTAGTTCAACAGCGGGGCCAGCTTTTCCTGGAACTTCTCGGGCGTGAAGGGCTTGGTGATGTAGCCATCGGCTCCATCGGCCATGACCTGGTCAATGAGATCCTGGGCGCTCTCGGTTGAGACCATGACGATCTTCGTCCCGTTGCAGCTGGCCATCTCGCGGGCCTTCTTGACGAGTTCGGTTCCATTCATCTCCGGCATGTTGACATCGCACAACATGACATCCACCGGACTGCTCTGGAGTTTCTCCAGTGCTTCGACGCCGCTTCCTGCCTCCTCGGTTCGGTCAAACTCGAGTCCCGACATGCGGACGGTTCGCATGATGATCTTCCGCATTGTGGCCGAATCATCGACAATCATCAGTGATTTTCCCATGAGACATTCCTCACTTTCCGACTCTACACTACCTTTATCATCGATCGATCTGTTTCCGTGGCAGCCGCCGGCCGATCACACGATCTCAATCGCGGCGATTGTCCCCCAGTCATTTCCGGAAAGTGGCGTGTCAGCCTTCCCTGCGCCATGCGCAAGGTCTGGTCACGACCTATCTTTCCGAATGTGTAGGTCGGCCTATCTGGGTCCAATCTCAAGTGGTTTCTGGAGCATTTCGCGGCTTTTTTGCCGCGCCGGGGCTCGGCCAGGGCCCCGCAGCGGCCTGATGGTGGCGTTCGGCGTCTGTGCCTTGACCGATCGAGGTGGCGGGGGTGAGCCCGGTCCCCTTGACGGGTATGGGCCTGTGAGGGGGCCATTGCGGTAGCCGCGGGCTTGTCCGCAAGGTCCGATTTTGGGCGTATTCGTTGGCTAGCGCGGGGCGATTGATGCGGAAGACAATCCTGCCGGCGATCTGGCATGCGGTGCTGCTCTGCGGGACAGTGGAGGCTGGTGTGGATCAGGTCGTGAGCGTGGGGGCCGACCGAGACAATGATCGGACGTTCCAACAGACCCTTTGTCGTCTTCGTTGTCACCAGGGTGAATTCGTCCCCGGGTGTCACCCGGGGCCCTGCTCTGAGCTTGACTGCCTGAAGATCGTCCATAACACTGCCGAGAAGAAACCCGAATAGGGACCGTGGGGAAATCGAACGCCCTGTGAGATGACATTTGTCCCGAGCGACTGCGAAGGGTCGCCCGGGACAAACGGTGTCGATCGAATGCTAGCCGTTGAAGTCGTTGAAGTCGTCGCCGTCCAAGGGAATCACTTCGTCTGCGGCATTCCTAGACGAGAGGCGCGAAGGGCTCGGCCCCTTGCTGGACTGGTGTGCAATGGTGTGGAACGTCTGATCGGATCTTCCGAGACCCGCGTTGAACGATCCGTGGTGGGCGCTAACACGCGCGTGACGTCTGCTGCTTGTCCTGACGGTGGTCGAGGAGCCGCCCACCAGCCTCACCAGGTCAGAGACGATTTCATTCATCGACTCGGCCTGAGCGCTCAACTCCTCGGACGCACTGGCGGATTCCTCGGCGTTGGCGGCGTTCTGCTGGGTGACTTTGTCCATCTGGGCGACGGCGGTGTTGACCTGGTCGATGCCCTGGGCCTGCTCCTGTGAAGCGGCGGCAATCTCACTGACCAAGTCGGTCGTTTTGCCCACGCCCTGGACGATGTCGTCGAGGACCTTGCCAACTTCGCTGGCGATGTCCACGCCGTTCTTGGCGTTTTTGACGGACTCGGCGATCATGCTGGCGGTGTTCTTGGCTGCTTCGGCCGAACGCATGGCGAGGTTCCGCACTTCCTCGGCCACGACGGCGAAGCCCTTGCCAGCCTCACCGGCCCGGGCCGCTTCGACGGCGGCGTTCAAGGCCAGGAGGTTCGTCTGGAATGCGATCTCGTCGATCACCTTGATGATCTTCGCTGTTTCATCCGAACTCTTCTGAATCTCGTGAATCGCGCTGTTCATACGGTTCATGGATTCGGCGCCGGTGTCGGCGGCCTTGCGTGCCTCGAAAGCCAGCGTGTTGGCCTGTTGCGCGTTGTCGGCGTTCTGCTTGGTCATGGAAGACATCTCTTCCAAACTCGACGAGGTTTCCTCCAACCCCGCGGCCTGTTCGGTGGCCCCTTCGGCCAAGGATTGTGAGGCCGAGGAGACCTGTCCCGAAGCGGCGGCGACCTGCTCCGATCCTTCGTTGAGGCTTTCGATGATGCGCTTTAGCGCGCGGATGATGCCTCGTGCGATGAGTACCGCGGCGGCGATGCCTATGACAATGGCGGCTAGCGAAAGGGTACTGACGCTCAGCTTGGTCGTCTTCGCGGATGCGATCATGCCTTCGTTGGTCTTGGTGGTCACCTCGCTGACGCGTTTGGTGGCCCTATCGAGCAATTCCTGGACCTTGTGTAAGCAGGGCTTGGTCTGCGTGACGAACACGTCACTGGCCTTGTTCATCCCCGCTACGGCATTGTCTGCGGCGGCCTTCATGCCCTCCAGATGCGTCAGGGTCTCATGCAGTATGGGCAGCGTCTTCTCGTCAAATACCTTCTTGGCCTCCATGCGTCCATGCTCACCTTGGCCGAAGTGCTCGCACACATCGATGGCGGACTCATGCAGTCTCTTGTGCTCGAGTAGCATGCCATCCCATGCCTGTTTCAACTCAGGGCCGGCGGAGGCGTACGCTTGCTGGGCTTGCAGGGATTGAAGCCACTTGCCCAAGGCACAACGGGTAGGGTCCGTCTGGACCTGCAGGGTGGCTCTCTCTGCCAGGAACGCGTCACGGATGACATCGGCCCACTTGAGGTGGTCGACCATACGGGCGGCGATCAGACCGGGCAGTTCGGCGTCTGCCTGTTGAAACTGCTGACCGATCTCGATGGCTGAAGCGTGCAACTCGTGGTGATGCCCTTCGATCTCCTTGAAGATGGGGGCCAACTCGGGGATCTCGGTCTCTGCTTGGGCACGGCCGTCGCCGTAGAGCCACTGGCCGAACCCGCACTTGTGATCGTCCGTCTGCACGGTCAACTCGGTGACGCTGTCGTCGGTAAGCAGTGCGACGACCTTGTTGGCCCAGTTGAGATGGTCGATTTCTTTGCGCGTCAGATTTTGGACCAACTCGTTCTTGGCGATGACGTCATCGGCGCCGGTGCCCATCTGACTGATCCCTCGAAAGGCGATGGCGCCGACCAGCGTCAGCAGAACGAGAACCAAGCCAAAACCCAATGCCAACTTCCTGCCAATCGTCATGTTCTTCAACATCCCCATGTCCCTTTCACTTCAGTGCCATTCGGTTGCTTCTACGTCAGATGCCTTCGCCTTTTCGCGACCTTGTCGCTCGGATGCCACGTTAGTAGCAGTCGAGTTTGTCGCCGACCAGGATGCGGTCGATGTCGAGTAGGATTTTGACTGAATCGGCGACTTTGGCCATCCCGAGGATGAAATCGATACTGACGGATGCGCCGAACTGCGGAGCATCCTCGATATCTGCAGCGGGTATGTCGAGGACCTCCTGTACGCGGTCGACGATGATCCCCGTGCTACACCGGCGTGTGCCCTGGGTGATCTCGACGACGATGATGCAGGTCTCTTCGGTGACGTCCGCCGTCTCCATGCCAAACTTGCCGCGCAGATCGACGACGGGTATCACCTGTCCGCGCAGATTGATGACTCCCTTGACGTAGTGAGGCGTCTGGGGTACGGCGGTGACATCGATGTAGCCGATGATCTCGCGGACCTTCAAGATCTCCAGCCCATACTCCTCGTTGGCCAGGGCAAATGTGAGGTACTTGCCCTCCTTGTCCGGTACCGCTTCCGGAAGGTTCAGTTTCTGCGCGGTGGTCTCAGCCATGGTCAAACCTCCAAATAAACATGCCCCAATACGTCGTGATGCGGCGCTGCATCAAAGTCCGTGGCTCGTCAGGCGCATACCTTGAGCCGACGTGCAAGGCAGGAATCTTGTCCGTCTACCCGCAGGTGAGGATCACTTCACGAGTGCGACAGACTGCCGTTCATCATCGGGGCGCCACTTTGACCTTTTTGATGTCACGTTCTTTCTGTCAGTGCCGTTTCCATCGTCGCGCGGCATCTTCGCATTAACTAGAAAAACGGTAGGGTAGACAAAAAACTCCTCCCGATCACCGATGTCGTGACGACGGGGGAAAAACACCACAAACACCTATGCGATATAGGGATATGCTTGTCTGGCCTCGGGCGGCGGCGCTGGCACGACACTGGCTTGCCCGGCGGTAAAAGGTGACCAAAGCCATCCTACGAACGATTCTATGAACCCCTCCCCGACCCGGTCATTCAAGGAGCGAAGGGGCGATCGTCGGTCGCTTAGACCCACTCGCCCTCCCAGTATTCCTATCTGTAAAGTATGCGCCAATTTTGGGTGGATGCATCGAAATGAGCCACATGCTAGCGTGTTCGTCTGAGTGAGTTGCCCGATATCGGACGGGCGCAGCGCTTTGGGCCCAGGTCGTGGTTCTCGGGATCAGGCGTGAGAAACGAAATCGCATATCCTGGCGATCCGCCTCTGACCCAGTGGCCTGTTTGTGGTTCAAGTCTCCATGAAGGGGGCTGTATCGTCCAGATCTTGGCGTTCGGTCCCGGTAGGACCGAGAACTGGCACAAAACGCTGGGCATTCCCTGCGAAAGATTCGCTGCCAGCCAGATTACGTGGAAGTACGTACGGCGCATGTCCGTCGGATGGGCTAACTTATTTCTTAGTAGCGACTTGCGACTCCCTTGGTCTTCCGCGGGACCGCCCAAGCCGCGTTGAATCGATGGTCGCGTGGCAGTCTTCGATCAAGGCTTGGCAGAAATGTGTCGATAAGACCTCCATTAAGGTGGGAATGTCGCTCTCACGGTGCGTTGGGCCCCGGCGCTGTACACCCCAGGGTAGAGAAGCCATTCCAGCCAATGCGGAGTCAGGGGACCATGGCAGGTATGCAACCATGAAGCACATCAACAAAGGGATCTCACGTTCGGTACTGCACGAGTTGTCGAAGGTCCGTCCGGGCCTTGTGCCGCTCATGGTCTTCACGGCGTTGCTGGGCGTGATGAACATTCTTCTGGTCAACCAGAGGATCGTCCTTTACATGTTCTATCTTCCCGTGATCATGGCGGCCTGGACGCTGCGCAAGCGTCACGCCGTCAGCGTTGCCGTCCTGGCGGCGGTGCTGGTGGCGGCGTTCGCCGTGTGGCAACCGAAGTCTCTGACGGAATCCAAGAACATGTCGCTGGTCTGGGCCGAACTGTCGATCTGGGGCGGCATCCTCATCGTGACGGCTTACGCCGTATCGACCTTGCGGGCCTGGACGGAAGAGGCCATGCGCGGTCTCGAACGCGCCTACAGCGGCGTGCTGGCGATTCTCTCCAAGTTCATCGAGACCATCGATGCCGACACTGAGGCGCATTGCGTTCGGGTCGCGGCCTGGTCAGTGACCATCAGTCAGGAACTCAGGCTGGAAACCCCCATGGTCGAGGAAGTGAGAATCGCCGCTCTGTTGCATGATGTCGGCAAGGTCAATATCAGCGTCGACATCCTGCGTAAGGCGGCGGCGCTATCCAGCGACGAGCGCCAGACGATCCAGGAGCATACCGTTTGCGGCGCCTCGCTGATCCGCCCGATCGGTGGCATGCTAGGGAACATCGCGGACGTGATCGAAGCGCACCACGAGAACTACGACGGGTCCGGGTATGCCGGACTGAAGGGGGAAGAGATCCCGCTTGCGGCGCGGATCATCGCGGTTGCCGATGTCTTTGACGCTCTGCTTTCCGATCGACCGTATCGTAAGAGTATCGGGGTCTTCAACGCGTTGGACAACATCGTGAACAGTTCCGGGTCGCGGTTCGATCCGGAGGCCGTGGAAGCACTCCAGAAGATCATCAACCGTGGCGGAGAGGAAGTTGTGGTTGAGGTTCTGGAAGGCGCCGGGAAGATGATGGCCGACGTTTAGCGACTCGGCTCACAGCGGGGGGTGGCCGGTACGGGGTTACACCAATCCAAGGCAAGAACAGCCGGCTAGGCCATCTTTGCGAGTTTCTCCAGGCTGTTGCGGGTCTCAGCGATCCGGGTCTGGAGCTCCTCGAGGATCGGGTCGTCGCAAACCTCTTGGCCGTCCGGGCCGAATACGATGTCCGAACGATCCGATAGCATACGCTCGGGCAACGGTGCGCTTCCGACGGGCTCGCTGACGGTCAACTGAGACGAGAGGATTCGCCAGCAGAGGCTCTGAATCGATGACAGATTCGCCATGGCGGCGTTTACCATCAGGACCATTTCCGCCTTCTGCTGTAAGCGGGCCAGTCGCGCGTCCTCGAGCTTCTCCTGGACGGCGGTGATGATATCCGTCTGGGTAACGATGCCCTGGACGTCTGTGGTGCTGCCCACGAGCAGCCTATGGATGCGCATCTGATCCATGACCCGGCTGGCACTCATGACCGAGTGCGTCGGCGGGACCGTGGCGACAGGGGATGACATGATCTCCGTTATCGGAGCTGTGGTCGGATCCTCGCGGGACTGGGCGGTGCGATGGACAATGTCCTTTTCCGTTACGATGCCTATCGGCTTACCCGCGCGCAGGATCACGACACACGAGATATTGTTCGCGGCCATGAGTTGGGCCGCTTCGGTCAGTGTCGCGGTTTCGTCGACCCATACGACCTTTGGTGTCATCAGATCGGCGATGTTGCGAAAGGGCGCCATGGAAATCAGAGCACTGCTGATGTCCGTCTGGGTGACCACGCCGATCGGCTGCTGGTCACTGACAACCAGGAGCCGCTTGATCTTCCTGGACGCCATCAGCTTGCTGGCCGCCAACGCGGTCATCTTGGGGCAGACGGCAATCACGGGCTTGGACATCTCACCTACGACGGCCGCCTGCATGAAGTCGTCGTATCGTGTCGCGACCCCCCGGAGCACATCTCTTTCCGTCAGGATGCCCACCGCCTCTCCGCCCGAGGCAATGAAGATACAGGAGATCTTGTACTTGGCCATCTCCCGGATGGCTGAGTGCACGGTCTCCTGGGGGGCTACCGAGATGATGGTCCCGGTCATGATGTCTTCAACCTTCAGCTCCGTATGGGTGAATTCCAAGGAGACCTCGGTTTGGATGGCGTCATCCGCTTTCGCTTGCTCTGGCATGACTTTTTCCTCAAGAATGGGACGCCCCTCGACGGCCCTCATTCCAAACGGCTGTCGAGTTCTTCACTTGTTTCACGTTCACCAAGCAATTCGACCACGGCAACCGCTGCCGGCCCGATCTGCCTGTTCGTTTCCGCCCCCTCATCTGCGGCATGTATGGTACTCCTTCAGTAAGATCGGCTTTCGCCCTGGGGACCTTAAGGTAGATAGCCTGCCTGGGTCAAATAGCGGTGAAGAATACGTATTTCTACTGATACGCCGATGGGGAGGTCGTCTCTTGCCTGGCCGAATCCGATAGCCAGCGGGAAAGGGGGGAGTGACCGTCGCCTTGCGTCGGTGGCACGATGGGGATTTTTGGGCGTCGAGCCGCCTTTCAGACGATCTCGGCGGCGGTGTCGGGAATCCAGGCCTCGCTACCATCGGCCAGTTGAATGTGCATCCAGCCGGGACGCTGGGCCAGGAGTTGGAATTCGGTTCCGGCGTGCAGGGGGTCTTTGAAGCTGGGGGGATAGCTGGGTCCGTCGCCTTGCCTGGCAACGATCTCTGAGGCCGTGACGACTCCGTGAGCTATCGCCGAGCGCTGTGATGTTTCGACGGCAACGGAAGCCGAGAAGCCGAGCCAGAGCGCGGCGGTCAGGACGGCGGCCGTGGTGAGGGCCGGGCCGCGACCCAACCAGACGAGAAGCGTGACGGTAACACATAGCGATGCAAAGAACAGGCACGCCAGGAAGAGCTTCGTCTTGAGCGAGAAGTCGTAGTGCCAGAAGAAGAGTGTCTCAAGGACTCGTTTCTCCGCTTCGAGCGTGACTTTGTCGAGCCTCTGGCTGCGTGCGAAGGCGAGGTTGTTTCGGATGTTGGCATCTGAGCTGTCAAGCTGGAGGGCCCGGCGGTAGTTCAGGATCGCTTCGCCCAGACGGTCGGTGAGGAAGTAGGCGTTGCCCAGGTTGTAGTAGAGTCTGGCATTGTTGACCCGGCCGCGGTCGATGATCCTCTCGTAGAGGAGGATGGCCCTGGCGTGAAGTTCGCGGGCGCGAGCCGGGTTATCAACGGCTGCGTTGGCCTGCTGGAAAGCGCTGTTGGCCTCATTGAGCAAGGCGTAGAGTTGGTCGCGCGTTAGTCTTGCCGCACCGGCTTTTGTGACGTCAGGATCCTCGGCGCGTGCCCAGCCGGCGCTGAGAACAGCGACGACGGCTACCAACCATACCCAGGATCTTCGACGGATCTTCACTTGCCCACCTTGCTTTCGACCAGACGGACCAATTCGATCGCCTCTTCGATCTGGGTCGCGTCAACCTGGGCGTTCATCGATGCATAGCGGGCGGCCTCGAACTCGGAGACCTTCGTTCGGACGCGGTCGGCCAGTTCCGTATCGCCTGTGGGCGCGTAGACGAGGTCGCGACAGTCGTCGGCGGTCAGGGAGCCGGCGGTTCTGTCAAACTTCTCGCCCAGATACGTTTTGATCGCGGCGATCAGCAGATCGTTTCTCCGGGCGGGATCGGCCGACGCGGCTTTGCTGAGTTGCCGGACCGCTCGCGTGCAGGCGTGACGTCGACGTTTTCGCGCCATGGCCTGGGGACTGGTCCGCGTGAACAACTTGTATGCCACGCTGGCGACGAATCCGAGCAATGGAACAGACCAGAGGACGGCATAGCCGGGACTGACGATCGCGGCCAGTGGCGAGAAGGTCTGGTCGTTCAGGACTTCGGGGCCATAGTAGTTGGCGGAGAATCCTTCGCGCAGGGCTTCGACGGCGCGTCCGACGGTCCCCGGGCTGGTGCCTTCGACGTCGCGCTCGGTGAGAACCTTGGTCGCGGCGACCTGTAGCTTGATGGGCTCAGTCAGGGCGACGGCGTAATCCCCCGTTTCTGGATCGAGATAGGCCAGCGGAATCGCCGGGACTTCGGTGACCGCCTCGTTGTTTGCGCGAATGGTCTGTGTGAAGACCTTCTCGCCTTTGTCGATGACCGGCGAGGCCTTTTCGGACGGGATCTTGAAGTCGTCGCCGAGCGCGGCGGCCAGGTCGGGCCACTGGACGGGCTTGAGGTAGGGACTGCCACCGATGCGGAGGGTCAGGGTGATGGGATCGCCTACGCTGACCTGCGTGGGGCTGGCCTGGGCTGAGATCGTGTAGTTGCCGATCAAGCCATAGAAAGCGGCCGGGGGGGTCGCTTCGGGTAGTGGCAGGACATTCAATTCGATCGGGTCGGACTTGACGGAGAAGCGCTCGTATCTGACCCGAATCGGATTGAAAATCTCATTCGTGCGGTAACGCCCGGTAGGAATACTGACCGAGACGGTAACGGGATCGAGGGTGATCCGGCCGGGTCGTCTAGGAATGAGGATCTTGCTGAACGATACGACGGCCGTCTCCATACCTTTGGTGACGTGAGCTGTTTCGATTGCCACGACGGGCACACCGTGGAGAGTCCAATCGTAGGTTCCGCGAACGCCGGCCAGATCCTCGACATAAAAGTCGTCGGACTTGAAGACCGGCACGTCAAAATCCAGGTCTTTGACCAGGGTCTTGCGAGTCCAGTTGACGGTGAAGGTGACCGGTTGGCCCACGTAGCATTCCTGGTCCGACAGTTCCACCTCCAGGGCAAGCCGGTCGGTGGTGCCCGGCTTGGAGACCGTCACTTCGACCGGGTTGGTCGTGTACTGCCGACCGTCGACGACCACGTTGACGCCGGGCAGGACCATGGTCCCGGGCTCTCGGGCCGTGATGTGGTAATTCTGAGAATAGCGAACGGTCATGCGCCGGCCATCCCGGTGCATCTGCTGTCCGCTACCGGCGCTGGTCGGATTGAACGGGGCCAGGGGCGAGATGTCCACTCGGCTGGGCGCCGCTCCTCCCTCGACGACCACGGAGTAGGTGAACGCTTGGCCCGGATACATGGTGGTCTGGGAGTCCACGATGGCGTAGACCTTCGTCTGCGCCAGACCATCAGCAGCGCCGGCGAAGGTGACGGCCAATCCCACCAGGATGTAAGCGGCTGCGCGCTGCATTCTACCAGTCTTTTTCGACCTTCTGACTCTGCTGGCTTTGGAGAATCCGCCGACGCTCCTTCTGTCGCTGTTCCTTGTCCAGGATCTCGCGGGCGGTGGTATCCGGTGCGACTTGCTGGACTTGCTGATCCTGCTGCTGCGACTGCTGCTGATTCTGGTCCTGAGGCTGATTCGGGTCCTGTTTTTGATCGGCTTCCTGGGGTTGGTTGGGGTCCTGCTGATTCTGGTTTTGCTGTTGGTCCTGCTGGTCGTCCTTTTGTTTCTGTTGCTGATCCTGCTGATCCTGCTGGTTCTGCTGTTGCTGTTGCTGCTGTTGTTGCTCTTGCTGCTTCTTGATCTGATCGAGGATGTCCTTGATGGTCAGGCGTGCGACCTCGATGTTGCGGGCGGCCTTGGCGTTCTGCGGATCGATTTCCAGGACGTCTCGCCAGTAGGTGATGCTCGTCTTCATATCGTCCAAGGCTTTCTGCAGATCGGCGTCGCGCTGCTTGGCGCCGCGCTGGAAGAAGCAGTTGCCGAGGTTGTACTTGGCCTTGGCGACGAGGGGCATGTCCTTGCTCTCGACGGCGACCTCCTGATAGAGATCGATGGCCTCGCCGAGATCATCGAGTCGGAAGTAGCAGTTGGCCTTGTTGAACTTCGGCTCGATGGCAGCAGGCTGCTCGACGAGGGCTTCGTTGTACTTGTTGATCGCCTCGGCGTGTTGGCCGTCCGTGTGGAGCTTGTTGCCCTCCTGAATCAGTCGGCGCGCGGTGTCGGCATGGGCCGAGGCGGCCATTATCAGCACGAGCAGTGCCAAGCTAGCCAAGTGATATCTATGTTGCCTTCTTGCGTTCACTGATCAACGCCTCACAAATCAGCAGGATGATTCCCAGCGCCACGAAGATCTGGAACTTTTCATCGTATTGCATCATGGTCATGGACTCAAGCTCCCGCTTGGCGGCCGAGGCGACGAGGTTGTCGTAGATGGCGCCCAGGTCCATGGTGGTGCCGGGCTCGACGGAGAGGTATCTTCCGCCTTCAGTAGCGTAGGCGACTTCGCGGAGCAGGTCGCTGTTGAGTTTTGACCAGACCTCCTCGCCCTGGTACATGAGAAACTTCTTTTCGCCGCTGGGGCCGGTGATGGGGATGCGCGAGCCTGTGTTGTCGTCGCCGAGGCCGATGGCGATGATGCGGATGCCTTCCTGGCTGGCCTTTTCGGCCGCTTGGGGGGCGAAGCTGTCGTGGTCTTCGCCGTCGGTGATGATGATGAGGTCTTTGTACTTGCGGCTTTGCTTGTCGAAGACCTCTTCGGTGGCTTTGCGAATGGCGTCGCCGAGCATGGTGCCGCCGCGGCTGGTGCTCTCGGTGGAGACGTCGGCCAGGGCCATGCGCACGAAGGCGTAGTCCTGGGTCAGCGGGCACTTGACGGTGGCGTTGCCGGCGAAGGTGATGATGGCGATGCGGTCGCCCTGGAGCACTTCCATCAGGTCGTTGATGGCGAGCTTGGAGCGTTCGAGGCGATTGGGTTTGATGTCCTCGGCGAGCATGGAGCGGCTGGTGTCGAGGAGGATCGCGACGTCGCGGCCCTGGCGGCGGATCTTCTGAGGCCGGGGATTCCACTGGGGCTCGGTCAGCGCCAGGACGATGCAGACGAATGCGACCACGCAGAGACAGACTTTGAAGATTTGCTTCTTCAGGCTGACGCTGCTGTTGATCTTGCGCAGCATCTCGTGGCTGGCGAGTACGCGCAGGGCCCGGGCCTTGCGCCAGAAGCACCAGATATAAGCGGGCAGCAGCACGGCCGGCACGGCGAAGAGCAGCCACAACGCGTTGTCATTTCCCAGATTCATGCTTTCGTGTTCGTTTCCTATGGCACTTTGCGAAGGATCGTGCAGCTTGCCAGCATCTCCAGGCCCAGCAAGATCAGGGCGGGCAGGGTCCAGCGCCCGAAATGCTCGGCGTACTGGGTATACTGGACGGATGTGACCTTCGTCTTCTCCAGTTCGTCGATTCGCTTGACGATGTCGCGTAGGGCTTGGGCATCACCGGCGCGACTGTAGAAGCCGCCTGTCTTCTCGGCGATCGCTTTCAGCAATCGCTCGTCGAGATCGTCCTGGGTCGGCATGCGAAACGTTCCCAGGGCCGTGGTCATGGTCGCGAAGGATTGGGCCGAGCCGATGCCAACGGTGTAGATCTTGATGCCCCACTCCTTGGCCAGCTCGGCGGCCTCCAGGGGCTCGTAGTCTCCCTGGTTGTTGCGGCCATCGGTGAGCAGGATCATGGCCTTGCTCTTGATCTCGAATCCGGCCTGGGGCTTGGCTTCAGATTGGCCTTCACCGCTGAATCCCAGTTGGGTGTTGCGTCGTTCGATCTCTTCTTCGGCCTTCCGGAGGCGGGCGGCAGCCAGGGCAATGGCGTCGCCGATGGCGGTCCCGTCCTCGCTGCGCAGGGTGACGATCTCCGTGTCCTTGAGGAATTCCGTGAGGACGTTGTGACTGAGGACGAGGGGGCAGACGGTGTCAGCGTAGCGGGCGAAGGTGACCAGGCCGATCAGGTCGCCGGTTCGGCCGCGCAGGTCCTTCTTGTCGCCGGCGACGAAATCGGCCAGGACGCGTTTGACCACTTCGAGACGGTTGAGCTTGCGGCCCTCGTAGTCCATCTCCGCCTGCATGCTGCCCGAGCGGTCGGCGACGACCTCGATGGCAACGCCCTCGGTGGAGATTTCGGAGAGAACGGTTCCCTTGCGGGGTCGGGCCAGCGCCAGAATGAGCAGGGCCAGGCAGAGCAGTCGGGCGACAACCAGCAGCGGTCGCAGTCGCAGTCGCCAGGAGACGGGGCAATTCTTCATGTCGATGAGGCTGGGGAACCTCACGGCGGCAGTGCGCTTCTTGCGCAGCAGGAGGAAACCCAGGAAGGGCAGGGTGAGCAGGAGCAGGAATGCCCAAGGCGTATACCACTGCATCTATGCGACCTCCGACTGGAGGGGTGTTTGGGCTTCCACGCTGTTGGTCACGTCGACCAGACGCAGGTCTGACCTGGTTCTCTCGATGAAGTCCTTGACGAGGTCGAAGGTTCGCTGGATCTTCTCGGTGGTCGGGGCGTGTCTAGCGAACTTGACTAAATCGCAATGCGTCAGGAACTCAGCCAGCACGTCCTTGTCCGCCATCGCCAGGACGTCCGTTCGCTGTAACTCACTCAAGAACTCTTCGGTCGTTCGCTCGGGCGCTTGCAGGTCGAAGCGGTCCTCGATGTAGTGTCTCAGAATGCCACTGATGCGTTCGTAAAACTCCTTGATGCGACCGGCTTCGACGAGGTTCTCGGCGACGAGAATGCGCAGGCGGGCGTAGGCGACTTCGTGGGCCGGTTTGAAGATCCGGACCAGGGCCTTGATCCGCTTGCGGCGGAGGAGCCACCACGTGGCGGGGACCGCCAGCACGATTAGAACCAGCAGAGTCCAGAGCCACCAGAGGGAGGTCTTCTTCGGTATCTCGACGACGCCTTCGATGTCCTCGATGACGAGTTCGGCGCGCTGATCGCCCAAGAGAGACGTTACGGCAACGGCGATGGGCTCGCTGCTCAGTTCGTGTTTGGTGTCGGGCTCGTTGACGTCATGGAACTCGAAGGTGAAGGCGGGGATTTCGTAGTCGCCCGAAAGGAAGGGCTCCAGCTCGTACTGGTAGGTTGTCACGACGTTGTTTTCGCTGTCGAGCCGGCGGCCGAGGTTGTCCCAATCGACGAGGCCGAAGTCTTTAAGGACGTCGTCGACCTTGGGCATCTGAATCTCATAATCCGGCTGCACCGTCGCCTCGAATTGCAGCAATACGGTCTCGGCAATGGATATACTGGTCCTGTCCAGCCGGACGTGGACGGTCACGGGCCCGCGCTCGTAGAGCTTATCGACCTCGAACTCGGCCTTCGAGGCCCCGCCGGAATCACGTCCGCAGCCGGCGCAAAGGAGTATCACGCCCACGAGGGCAGCCAGAACAAACCGCGTTGTGCGCCTACGGTGAATCATGGTTGCGGTGACGGGGCCTCCGAAGCGTTCGGCTGCGCCGGGGCGAGGGCCGACGCGTGAATGATTACGTTGTGCCTGTTCATCATTTCCTTTATGTAGTCGCTCTGGACCTCCTGGCGTTTGCGGCCCAGTAGTTCCTGCATCACCTGCTGCTGGACCTCTTCGAAGCCCATCTGTCGCTCGGGGTGCTTCTCATTGACCTTGACGATTTCCCAACCGTTTTCCGTCTGGAACGCCTGCTTGAGAACCGCCGGGGCTTCGGCGGCGAAGATGGCGGCGTTGATGTCGTTGGCGTCGCCGATGCCGGCGACGTACGTTCCTTTGACAATGTCTTGCTCGACAGCGCCGCCACCGGCCTTGGTCGCCTCATCCTCTGAGAACTCCCTCGCCAGGGCCGCGAAATCCTCTCCATCGGTGAGACGCGTGAGCAGATCGGCGGTCTTGTCCTCCTCGGCCACGCGAATGTGTGCGATCCTTGCGCGGGCCGGCTGGACGTATTTGTCTTTGTTGGCCTGGTAGAAGGTCTGGACGTCCGTCTCGGTGATGTTGATCCGGGAGGCGAGCTTTTCGTTCATCAGTTGCTGGCTCAAGACGCCGCGCGTCAGGTCCTCCAGGACTTGCTTCGTTTCAGGCTTGTCGCCCAGCCCATCGTCGAGGGCCTGGCGGTAGAGAATCTCCTGGGCCAGCCAGGTGCGCAGGAACTCCTGCTTCGTCTTGGGGTCGCGGTACTGTCCGAGCAGGCGTTTCTTCTGCTCGCCAAGCTGATCGGGGGGCAGGTAGGCCTCCATCGGGGCCAACTGGTTCTCGACGGCGCGTTCGATCTGGGCGTCCAGCTCGGCCTCGGTGATCTTCTCGGCGCCGATCTCGGCAACGACTTTGCCGCCAGCCGGCTCGGAGGGCTTGAGGCTGGTTCGGTCCATCAATTCATAGCGCAACGCCGAGAACTTGCCCAGCTTCTCGAAACATTCCTTGACGTGGGCATTGATCTGCGGGCCCAGGTCGTCGAGCGGGGCGGCCAGCTCGCTGCGATAGAAGTGCTCGATGGCCTCCCCGTATCGGCCGGCTTTCTTCAGCGACGTCCCGATGTGGTAGAGTGCCCTGGCCCGCTCGTCGGCGGTCAGACCGTCGGCGGCCAGGTAGTCCTGCCAGAGCGCCGCGGCTTGGTCGTGCAGGTTTCGCTGGTCCAGCCTGGTCGCCAGTTGCTTAGCCTGCGCAGCCGTGAGATTGCCTGTCACCTGAGCGGGCCTGCCGTCGCGTCCGGAGAAGGCAACGAACAAATTCGCCGCTGCCAGAGCCACCAGGAGCAGAAGCAGCAGGACGGTCAGCACACGACCGAAGGAGCCGCCACCTTTCTTTTCGGGAAGCGAAAAATCCAGCTTCTCTGACATTTGCTCTATTGTCCTCCCTTGTCCAGCTCTCTCACGCGGCTTCACGAACGCTGGTGTCGCATGTGGAAGAACTGAATCAGATCATTGACATAGGGTTTGTCCGTGGTAATCGGGATCAGGTCGACGTTGACCGAGCGAAGGGTGCTTCTCAGCTCGTCGAATCGCTGGGCGCTGCGGCTGCCGTACTGGCTGCGGAACTTCCGGCTGGATGTGTCGACGAGCATGATCTGCCCCGTCTCGGCGTCCTGGACCTCGATCACGCCCACCGAGGGCATGGCGATCTCGACGCGGTCGCGAACGGGCACGGCAATGACGTCGTGACGTTTGTTCAAGAGACTCAGGGGCTTCTTGAAGTCGGTCTCGATGAAGTCAGAGACCAGGAACACGGTGGCGCGTTTGCGGATGACCTTGGCGACGTAGTCGAGCGCCAGGGGGATATTGGTCTTGCGCTTGGGCATCCGGAAGCTGAGCAGCTCGCGAATCAGGCGGAGAATGTGGCGGCTGCCCTTCTTGGGTGGAATGTACAATTCGATGCGGTCGGTGAAGATCAGCAGTCCAACCTTGTCGTTGTTCTTGGCAGCGGCAAAGGCCAGGACAGCACAGAACTCAGCGGCCAATTCGTTCTTGAGCTTGCTGACGGTCCCGAACTCGCCTGAGGCGCTGAGGTCCACGGCAAACAGGACCGTCATCTCGCGCTCTTCGACGAAGCGCTTGATGTAGGGCTTGCCCGTTCGCGCGGTGACGTTCCAGTCGATCGTGCGGATGTCATCGCCCGGCATGTATTCGCGCACCTCGTCGAACTGCATCCCCCGGCCTTTGAACACACTCTCATACTGGCCCGCGAAGCTGGCGTTTACCGCCCGGGAGCTGTAGATCTGAATCTGCCGGATTCGCTTGATGAGTTCTTCAGGTATCATCGTCGTGCAAGATCAGTGCGTGTTAGGGCACCTCAATGCTGTCAAAGATGGTCTTGATCACGTCCTCGCTGGTTTTGTCTTCGGCCTCGGCCTCGTAACTGACGATCACCCGGTGCCTGAGCACATCGGGGCCGATGCTCTTGACGTCCTGCGGGGTGACATAACCGCGCTGCTGAACAAAGGCGTGGGCCTTGGCTGCGACGGCCAGGAAGATCGTCGCCCTCGGCGAGGCCCCATAGTTGATCAGGTTGGCCAGGTCCAGGCCGTACTTCTTCGGGTCGCGCGTGGCACAGACGATGTCGACGATGTAGTCCTTTACCTTCTCGTCGATGTAAATCTCGTCGACGACGGACCGGACGTCGGCAATCTGGGCCGGCGTGATAACGGCACTGACATCCAGCTTCTTATCGGTCACGGCCATACGATCGAGAATCTCGCGCTCCTGAGTCTTGTCGGGATAGTCGATCTTGAGCTTGAGCATGAAGCGGTCGAGCTGGGCTTCCGGAAGCGGATAGGTCCCCTCCTGTTCGATGGGGTTCTGCGTGGCCAACACGAGGAAGGGGGTGGGCAGGCTGAAGGTCTCTTCGCCGATGGAGACCTGCCGTTCCTGCATGGCCTCGAGCAAGGCGCTCTGGACCTTCGCGGGCGCGCGGTTGATTTCGTCGGCCAGGATGATGTTGGCGAAGATCGGCCCTTTGCGAGTGTAGAACTGGCCATCGGACTGGCGATATATTTGTGTTCCGATAAGATCGGCCGGCAAGAGGTCAGGAGTGAACTGAATCCGCCTGAACTCGGCGTCTATCGCCTTGGACAGGACCGTCACGGCCAGGGTCTTGGCCAGGCCCGGGACACCTTCCAGCAAAATGTGCCCATTGGCCAAGAGACCTATGAGCATCCGTTCGAGCATGTAGCGCTGGCCCACGATGACCTTGTCGAGTTCGGCCAGCAGGGTGCGGACGAACTCGCTCTTCTGCTCGACCAGCGCGCCGATCTGTTTAACGTCTGTTGCCATAAAGACTTTCCCCTTCCAACGATTCCCAAAAAGGTAAGCCCGCCAAAATCTATCCAGCCGCAGGGGCTGGCCTATACATACTTTCACACGGACGCCTATACTACGTTAAGAGCACCCGAAATGTTCCTTCATACGCGAAAAACGGCGATTGTTCAAGGGGCAAACCGGCCGGGTGCGGTCTGCTATGGATTGACCGCATCGACGCGGTTTGCGACAATGCGGGCGTCAGATTGCGGTTCTTTGATGATGCACGGGGTATCTTTGACGGAGGCTGAGATGGGGCGACTTTCGAGACGGGAGCTGATGGGGGCGGCGTTGGGGGTTGCTGTCGTGGGGCCATCGGTGGCAGATCAGGCGAAAGCCGGGGCCGCCGAGGAGACGAAGACGCGGTATATCGCTGCTTACGATACCGAGTCGCCGGCGTGCTTGGCGGCCTGTCGAAAAATCGTGGCGGTCCACAAGCGGCTGGAGATGCCGGCGACTTTCTTCATCACGGGCAAGACGCTGGAGGCCAACGCGAAAGAGTACAAGACGCTGCTGGCCGACCCGCTCTTTGAGGTGGCCTCGCATACGTGGAGCCACAAGCTGCTGTGCGACAACGCGATGTGCGGCCCGGCGGTCTCGGCCGAGGAGAAGCGAGAGGAGATCTTCAGGGCCAAGGCCTTGATCGAAGAAGTCTTCGAGCGGACCTGCGTGGGGCTGCGGCCGGCGGTGGGGTTCGACTGCGGCTTTCGCAGCGCCAAGGATGTGCTGGCGCTGACGCGAGAGACGGGGTACAAGTATGTCAGCAGTCTGTTGTGGGGGCCGGACTGTTCGATGCCGGCGCTGCTTGAGGAGCCGTTCCACTATGGCGCCGATGGCTTTGCCGAGCTGTGGGAACTGCCCGGGCATGGCTGGCACGAGAACCTGCTGAAGAATCACAACCGGTGGGGGAGCCGGCGTCTGACGCTGTGGCCTTCACCGATGCCCGAGGGTATTCCGACGAAATTCGTCAAGACGCCGCACGACGAGTTCGAGGTCAACCGGGTGTTTATCGACAAGGCACGGGAGGGCGGCAAGGCACACGTCTCGCTGATCTGGCATCCGTGGTCCCTGCACGCGTTCGACCCGGAGATGAAGATGCTCGAGTTGACGTTTGCCCATGTGCGTCGGATCGGGCTCATCCCGTGCACTTATGCCTCGCTTTGCCAACACGTGGCGGATTAGACAGAGAAGCGTTCACGCTTTTTGTATCTTTGATGGGCCCGGCTGCGACCTTTTCGATCGCGAGGCCGGCGACCCAATCATCAAGGACGGAAAGGAGCGACCCGATGAAGAATCGGTCAATGCTGTTGTGTTTGCTGGTGGTCGGTTTCGCCACGGCGCTCTGGGCCCAACATGGCGAGCAGCACTACGTGCCGGACAGCGACCCGCTGGTTCGGAACAAACTGGAGCAATGGCAGGATCTCAAGTTCGGCCTGCTGATGCATTGGGGCGCGTACAGCCAGTGGGGGATCGTCGAGTCATGGTCCATCTGCTCGGAAGACGAAGGGTGGTGCCGACGAAGCCTGGACGACTACACGCTCTACAAGGCCCAATACGAGGCACTCAAGAGCACCTTCAATCCGACCCAATTCGACCCGGGCAAGTGGGCTCGGGCCGCCCGCAAGGCCGGCATGAAGTACGTGGTCTTCACCACGAAGCACCATGACGGCTTCTGCATGTTCGACACGAAACTGACGGACTACAAGGTCACCGACCCCGGCTGTCCGTTCCACACGCACCGGCGGGCCAATATCGCCAAGGAAGTCTTCGATGCCTTTCGTGCCGAAGGCCTTTGGACGGGCGCGTATTTCTCCAAGCCCGACTGGCACAGTCCCTACTATTGGTGGCCCAACTTCGCGACGGCGGATCGCAACGTCAACTACGATCCTGACGCTTATCCGGAGCGGTGGGAGAAGTTCATCGAATTCACGCATGGGCAAATCCTGGAGCTGATGAGTGACTATGGGCCCATGGACATCCTCTGGCTCGATGGGGGCTGGGTCGCCAAGAAGTCCGAAGAGCAGATCCGCCAGGCATATGAAGGTCGCCTCGACGGCAGTCCATCGGGGTTTGTCAAATCGCGCGTGGTCAACCAGGACATCCGGATGGGGGAACTGGTGAAGAAGGCCCGGGCGAAGCAGCCGGGGCTGATCGTCGTGGACCGGGCTGTGCCGGGACCGTATCAGAACTATCTGACGCCCGAGAATCGCGTCCCCGAGAAGACACTGCCGTATCCGTGGGAGTCCTGTATCATCGCCGGAGGGGGCTGGTCGTGGGTGCACAACGCCAAGTATCGCTCGCCTACCAGCGTGATCGGCACGCTGGTTGATATCGTCTCGAAGGGAGGCAATCTCCTGCTCAACATCGCTCCCGACCCGAACGGCCTGTGGGATCCCGAAGCCTACGAACTACTCGAAGAGGTCGGAAGCTGGATCGAGATCAACGGGGAGGCGATCTACGCCACGCAACCGATCGAGCCGTACAAGGAGGGCCGCGTTTGCCTGACGCAGAAGAAGGACGGTACGTGTTACGTCATCTATCTGGCAGAGGAAGGCCAAGCGGGTCCTCCGGCTGAGATTGGCCTCTCGGCGCTCCAGCCCCGTGAGGACGCTACGCTGGTGATGCTGGGGAGCGAAACGAAGCTGGCATGGAAGAAGGCCGGAGAAGGCTTTCGCGTGACGATTCCCATGAACCTATGTGAGAATCCCCCCTGCCGGTATGCCTGGGTGATTCGCGTATCATCGCTGAAGAAGTGAGGTCGAAACGCCGATGCGACCGTTAGCGCTTCAGGTGACTGACGGTTTGGTGGGCCAGACGGGTCGGTTCGGGCAGGCGGTATTTCGTGGCACAGGCCAGGGTCATGCGGATCGCGTCGTCCAGCGTGCAGCGGTGGCCGACGGAGATGAACAGCGGCTTGACGTTGCTGCGGGTGCGGACGACGGCGCCGATCACCTCGTTGCCATCGTACAGGGGGCTGTGCGACCCTTTTTCAGGTGCGGGCTCGGCGAAGGTGCCAGTCAAGCGGCTCTTGGCACAGCCGATGGTGGGCCTGTCCAGGAACAGGCCCAGATGGGCGGCCAGGCCCAGCCTGCGGGGGTGGGCGATCCCCTGGCCATCGATCAGGAACAGGTCGGGGCGGGTCTTGAGTTTGTCAACGACGGTCAGGCAGACGGGGGCTTCGCGAAAGGACAGCAGGCCCGGGATGTAGGGGAAAGTGACCTTCTTCGAGGCACTGGCGGTTTCGACCAACTCGAACGATCTCCTTGCTACGTCGCCATGTCCTTCGGTGAACATCCGGAGAACGACGGCGGCGGCGAGGATCTGCTTGCCATCCTTGCTGAAGGCGCAATCGAGGCCGGCGACGAGCTGCGGCTCGCGTTTCGAAGGCTCGAAGCGCACTTGGGCAGCCAGCTTCGTCTGGAGGGCCCGGGCTTCAGCGTAGGATATGTCCCATTCGTGCAACTGCCGCATCGTCGTCATCCCTGCAAGTATACCGCAACCATGGGTAGACATTGTACCGGCTCGCGTCGCAGGGATACAGGGCGGCGTTGCTTATGTCTCGCGGATTTCAAGCGCACCAGGGACGCTGGCGATTCAAGTTGCCCTTGAGGATGTTGTTGGCGATGATCACGTCCTCGCGGACTTGGAAGTCGAACATCCCGGCGCAGATGAAGTCGGCGCCGTTTTCGTAGGCGTACTTGAACGCCCGGCTGGGTCGGATGGCGCCAGCGGCCATGACCTTGTAGGCGATCCAGGGCTTCTTGACGCCGCGCATGAACTCGGCGGTCTTCTCGGGCGTCTTGGACCAGATGTTGTCGTTCTCCGGTTGCCCCTCGGAGGACCAGTAATTGTGGCTGTGGAGGGTCTTCATGTAGAAGTCGGGATCGAGCCCGGCCTTCTCGCTGGCGATGGGAACCTCGACCGAGTGGCCGGCCAGGCCCGCGATGACGTTGTTCTTCTTGATCAGATCGACGGCCTTGCCCAGGACGTCGATTTCGCCGCTCTGGACATAGGCGTCGCAGTTGCCGCCGTGGACGAAGGCACCGACGGCGCCGTGGTCGACGGCGTCCTGGACCGAACTCAGATCGTCCGGCTTGATCTTGATCTGGGCGATCCACTGGATCTTGCCCCCGCGTTCGTTCCAATAGCGACGGAGGATGCGCTTGCAGTGGTCGTCGAGACGCAGGATGGCGGTGTTGATGCCCATCTCTTCGCACAGTTCCAGCGTGTCCATGACCTTCTCGTCGGTGAAGTAGCTCTTGAGCAGCGAAGAGACGTAGATCAGGTCGCGACTGTGGGCGAACCCGCTGATGAGATTGCCACCGGTGAACATGCGGCTGATCTTGAGGTCCTTGATCCGGCCCATCGGCATCTGGGCGCTGGAAGTGGAGGCGGCCGCAGGCGCCGGTCGCGGTGAAGGCTCGCCCAGAAGGGCCTTCTCTTCGAAGCTCAGGCCCAGGGCACCGGCGGCGGAGCCGGCCAGGGATTTCTTCAGAAAGTCGCGACGGTCCAGTTCGTTCGACATCGTCCACCTCGTATCAAGTGCCGTTGCAGATTCTGCTATGCCCGGGGGACATTATAGAATCCCGGGGGTTTCGTGTCCAGGACCATCAGTGCGGGCCCTTGGCCTCCACGCGGCGGGTCAGCAGGCCATACTGGGTGGCGTGCATGTAGTGGAGCGTGTGGAACTTCTCGGGGATCCAGGCGCCGTCGAAGAACTCGGCCTCGGCCGAGGCGTGGACGACTTCGCAGATCAGCAGGTCGTGCGTCCGGACCGTGTGCGTCTCGACGATCCGGCACTCGAGATGTCCCGCGCATTCGTCGATCAGAGGAGGCGTCACAACGTTGGCGGGCACTGGCGTCAGGCCGCTCTTGGCGAACTTGTCGATGCCCCGGCCGGTGACGCTGCCGACGAAGTGGGTCTGCTCGAGCAGATTCTCGCCGGGGACGTTGATCGTCAGTTCGTTGTTCTGTTTGATCAGTTCGTAGGTGTAGCGCACCTGACTCATGACGAGCAGCACCATGCACGGATTCGATGTATGGATGGGCGTTTGCCAACTAAAGGTCATGAGGTTGGCGTGTTCCATGGTACCGCCGGTAACCAGGACGACACAGCCCGGTTCGATGATCCATTTCGACTGACTGAGTGGTACGTTCTTCTTCATGAGAATGAAGTTCCCTTTCCACTGCCAAATCGTGATGCCACAGGAGTCGATAGCCGGGACTGCAGACCTGCTGACGTGCGTGATACAATCTGGCCGGTCGCGGGTCAGGTCGAGGTCATTCGTCGCCGTGCTCCTCGCTGCTCTGGCGCGGCGCCTTGACCTGCGGCTTGCGGGCGGCCAGGAGTTGCCGGACCCATCCGATGAGGGTCATGGAACCGGCGGTGACCGGCACGATCCAGCGCTGGACCGGCAGTGCGGAGGCAACGTGCAATCCCATGCCCAGCAACAGTAGCTGAGCACCGAGCAGTACGCTCGCCGTGCCCACGATGCTGTAGCAAAGCGGCACGACGATCAGTTTGACGAACCAGATCAGGAGGAAGCCCCCAACACCGCCGATGAGCATGGCGCCCAGAAGATACCATTTGTGCGGGCCCAGGGCGCCCCACGTATCCTTGAGAACCGCTTCTGACCTGCTCTCAAAGGTCGCTTCCGGCCCGGCGATTTGGCCCAGGTAGGCCTGCCTCGTGTTTGGGTCCATGTGGCTGAACGACTGGCCCAGCATAGGAGGCTGGGCGCCAACCGTCTGCGGGTCACCGGCGACAGTCTCGGCCGGTGGTTGACGGTCCAGGACTACGCTGATGTATCCACCCGCCACGGACAAGGCGAAGACTACCGTCGCCAAGGCAATGATGATGACGTTTCGCAGCAGCGTCGAGACGACGCCCAGAGACACGGCACCGATCCCGATGGCAAGCAGAGGGTTGACGCCAAACTGTGTGCTGACCGCCAGGCCAGCCACGGCTCCCACGGCCGCACCGAGCAGGCCGATGACTACGGTGCTGTAGCGGGTCCCGCCCAGCCAGAGGAACAAGCCAACGATCGCCATGCCTGCTCCGACACCTACGAGCACGGCCGGACTGACCCCCAGGCACAGCGTCTCAATTCTCACCAGCAGTTCATTCATGAGCTTCTCACATCCTGCAGGCCGGCAGTGATCTGAGCATTTAGGATACCGGGCGACCAGGCTGCAATCCATGCGAAATCAGGCTCCAGCGAAGGTTTTTCGCTGTTCATCAAGACGCCGGGGCGTTAATCTGGGGGCCCTGTAAGACAGATTACGATCCGAAGCGCATAGGAGAACCACATGGCGACAACTGATCCGGCCCAACCTCTAAAAGACCTCCAGCCCCAGCACGAGTTCTTCGTCGGCATCGACTCGGACGGCTGTGCATTTGACACGATGGGAATCAAGCAGCGCGAGTGTTTCTGCCCTTGGATGATTGCCTATTTCGGGCTCCAACCCGTCGCGCAGGCGGCGCGCGAGTGCAAGGATTTTGCCGACCTGTTCTCCAAGACGCGAGGCGCCAACCGCCACAAGACGGTCAAGCGCATCATCGCCGAACTGCTGGCGACCCATCCGATGGTCAAGCAGTATGGCTTCGAGGTTCCGGACTTCCCGCATTACTTCAAGTGGGTGGACGCTCCGGACAGCCTGCTTAGCAACGATGGACTCAAGCAGGCCATCGACAAGGCCAGCGGGGCGGCCAAAAAGGAACTGGAGATGGCCCTGGAGTGGAGCGAGCGCGTCAACTGGTCCGTGGGAGAGATCGTCAAAGACATGCCCCCCTACCCGTTCGTGCGGGAGAGCCTGGAGAAGATCGCGCCGAAGGCCGACGTGGTCGTCGTGTCGTCGACACCTCTTGAGGCGCTGGAGCGGGAGTGGGCCGAGCATGGCATCGCCAAGTACGTCGAGGTCATCGCGGGCCAGGAGATGGGCAAAAAGGCCGAGCATCTGAAGTTCGCGACCGAGGGCAAGTACGACAAGACACACGTGCTGATGATGGGCGACGCGCCGGGTGACATGAAGGCGGCCAAGGCCAATGACGTGCTGTTCTACCCGATCCTGCCGGGCAACGAGGTCGCCTCCTGGAAGCGCTTCCACGACGAGGCGTTCGATAAGTTCCTCCAGGGCCAGTATGCAGGCGACTACGAAGCGGAACTGATCGCCGAGTTCGACAGCTACCTGCCCGAATTGCCCCCGTGGCAGAAGTAGGAACCACAATGCTCTACTACCGTCGCGGCAGCGAAGACGATACTCTCAGTAGCGAAGACCTCAAGCAAGGTCTCTGCGAGGCGCTGGACAAGCTGGGTCAGAAGAAGAAGGTACTGGCCCTGCCGCCGGACATCACGCGCTTCTATTCACGCGCGGGCGAGCTGACCCGCTATGTGTGGCAATACTACGGGGACAAGCTCACGGATATCTTGCCTGCCGTGGGAACGCACTTCGCGATGACCGAGCCCGAGATCAAGAGGATGTTCGGCGATGTCCCGGTCGGCCTCTTTCGCGAGCACGACTGGCGTGGCGGGCTCGCGACGCTGGGCGAAGTGCCGGCCGAATTCGTCAAGGAGGTCAGCGAGGGCAAGGTCGATTTCGCCTGGCCGGCCCAGGTGGACAAGCTGCTCGTCGAGGGCGGGTTCGATCTGATCCTGTCGCTCGGGCAGGTGGTCCCGCACGAAGTGGTCGGCATGGCCAACTACAACAAAAACATCTTCATCGGCACCGGTGGCGTCAAAGGGATCAACAAGAGCCATTATCTCGGCGCCGTTTACGGCATGGAGCGCATGATGGGCCGGGCCGACACGCCCGTGCGCCGCGTGCTCAACTATGCCTCGGATCATTTCGGCCGCGACCTACCGATCGTGTACATCCAGACGGTAGTCGGGCCGAGCGAGGACGGGCTTGTCACACGGGGCCTGTTCATCGGTGACGACATCGAGTGCTTCAACCTCGCGGCCGAGCTTTCGCTGAAGGTCAACTTCCAGATGCTCGACGAGCCGCTACAAAAGGTGGTCGTGTACCTCGAAGCGGAGGAGTTCAAGAGCACTTGGCTGGGCAACAAGAGCGTCTACCGTACGCGGATGGCGATGGCCGATGGGGGCGAGTTGATCGTCCTGGCACCGGGGCTACGGGAGTTCGGCGAGGATAAGCAGATCGACACGCTGATCCGCAAGTATGGTTACGTGGGCACGGAGAGAATCCTCAAGCAGGTCGAGGACAACGAGGACCTGCGGGCGAATCTCAGCGCCGCCGCCCACCTGATCCACGGCTCGTCGGAGGGCCGCTTCACAATCACCTACTGCCCGGCCCATGTGAGCCGGCAGGAGATCGAGAGCGTCAACTACCAGTACGCCGACCTGGCGGAGATGACGGCCAGGTACGACCCGAAGAAGCTCAAGGACGGCTTCAACACCGTCGCCGGCGAGACGATCTTCTACATCTCCAACCCCGGCCTCGGCCTCTGGTCCACCAAAGCCCGCTTCCAGTAGCAGAAGGCCCCGTCCAGCCAGAGATAGGCGAGATTTCCAGAATAGGGGCTTGACTCACAGCGGGATAGAGCCGATACTATATACGGAGACTCGGCCGAGGGGCTGCTACGGTGGCCCTGAACGCGTTGTCTCCTATTTTTTTGCCCTCATCTTGGCTCATATGGATCCGGGACGTAGACTGTGCTGTGCGTTGCGAAGTCTTTCCCATCGCGGCAGCCTGAGCCGTGCCAAATAGCCTTCTCCAGCAAGTATACAAATGGTTCGATCTCTGGCCGTGTTGGCTCACTCATGTTCTGCTGGGCCAGTCGCCAGCCCCAGTTCAGACAGTAGATGCAGAGATCAGCGACCTGGACGCCATACGCCATGTCCGATTCTACAAACATAGGAACCGGCACAATCCACTGGGTCCGCTGACGACCAGGCATTGTCTGCGTGAAGTACCTCTCAAGCCGCCGCACAAGCTTGCGGTCGGCTTTCTTCTCAGAACCGTCCATCACCAACAGACCGGTTTCTTGCCGAGATTCGAGGAAATAGAAATACCGCTCCAGGAGGAAGACCAAGTCTTTCCGCAAGTAATCCTCAGGCACGGTTGCTGGCTTTGGAAGATGCGGAATCGCAGCGGCGAAGACCTTTGCATCGTGACTGGTAAGCAGTTGAGCAATGCTCTCAGCCATGGTGGTGCAGGCCTGACCATATGCTGTAAACTCATCTCTTCGTGGCTTTCGGTGTTGCTTGCCGGCATTCAGGAAGTTAAGTGCGTGCTTGCGGCGCAAGGCCTCCTCCATCCTTGGGCCCTGTTGTTCCCACCTGAACCGATCTCGACCCAGCAACTTCGAACCCTTGAGTTCCGATCCGTACTGATGAAGATACGCACCGAAGATCGACTGCTCCATCGTCCGCACCGCAGAGATGAAGGGCCAGAGTTTTGACGCGTGAATCGCAAATCCGCCATGAATCTCGTACGGCGTCGTGCGGTGATCGTGTCCGCTCTCGTCAAGAAACAACAGCCAACTCATATCGCACGCCTCGCCCACCAATGAGAAGACTGTAGGTACAACTGGTACCCCCACGCAGGATGATAAACCGTTCGCTTCCCGATCATGCTCCCCTCGTTCCTCAAACTGACGGATACCTTGTCTCGCAATTGGACCAGATCTGCCGCGTGTCTCTGCCGCCAGTGTACCAGATAGCAGTCATTCGCGAAAGGCGCGATTTGTAGTCGGCGTAGGTGAAACGATGTCGGCTAGCGCGTCACGATGAAGGGCCAGTCGTGGGGGTCGCCCTTGTTGACTTCGTCTCGGTGTTTGCCGCCGTGGTCCTGGCCGTCTTCGAAGACACTGTAGAGGCGGTAGCCCGTGTCGGTGCGCCGGTAGCGAAGCGGTTGGCCGTCCTGAAAGTCGATCGGCACCTGATCCAGATAGGTGGGGACCAATGCCTTCAGGTCTTCCGGCAGCGTGCCGTTGGCGAGGCGGTAGCGCTCGATCGCCAGGACCGTACGTGCCAGAACCAGATCCACCCGGCAACGCAGGTCGAGTTCGGCGACGCGTCCCAGGGCGGGCGCCAATGTCTTGACGACCACATGCAGGAGCGAGAGATCCTCCAGTTCCTTGCCGATCTCACGGAACCGAGCAGGCCGCTGCGCAGCAGGCAACTTGGAAGCCTCGATACAATCGGCCATGTAGTCCAGGATGTCCGCCAGGCCGATCCCTCCCAGGATCGGGATTCGCGGCACCGTGGTGCCGGTGGTGCCAGACTGTAGCGAAGGGTTGCGAGTGTATTCAATCATGTAGCATCGCTCGGTGATCATGACCTGAGTCAGGTCCAGCGTCGCGTCGACCTCAGTCAACATCTGACTCATCTCCACGAGCTGCTCGTCGGTGAAGGACGTCACGCTAAGGGTTCGCTCGAGAGCCCGGAGGGACAGAGCCGTGCAGGCCACCCGTACGAGATGACTGATCAATGACGGCTCATGGCGGAGAGATTGAGCCAGGCGCAGCTCATCGCGGAAGCTGGCCACGACGGCAGCACTGTCTTCTTCGTACCCTCGCAGGACGATCGTGGAGGCAAGCAGTTGAGCGCAATGCCTCATCGATGGAAGATACGGCAGGCCCTTGGCATATTCCCAGTCATACCGGCAATCCTCGATCGTCCCGGCCTCCCGGAGCAGTGCCAGGCACTCCTGATTGTCGGCGACATACTGCGCCGTCGCCTGGGCCATGGCCTCCGGCAAAGGCGCCCCTCGGGCAGGCAACGTCGCCTGGCCGATGTATGGTGTGTTGGCCGGGTCAGTGGGCTTGAGGAAGGCGTTGAAGGCCTTCACGTAGGTGTCGGCCGCATTCTCGGTGCCGTCCGGGAGTCGAAGCTGCTCGGCCAGCTCGGCAAAGCTCGTGGGATGCCCCTGAGCCCGAAGGGCCTCAAGCCGTCGCTCCACACTGCTCCTCTGGATAACCAGGTACAGAACGATCAGCACGATCAGCAGCCCAAGAACCCCCAAGACGATTTGCCAGGCGCGCAGCCCCTCCCGGTCTCTCTCTCTTTCGTTGCCCATAACGCGTACTCCCCAATTCCACTCGTTCAATACCGGTTCTGTCGGCTACCGTACCACGATGAAACACAAATCGTAAGGTTGATCTTGCCCGGCTTCTTCACGGGTGCGTCCACCGTTGTCCTGGCCATCCTCCATGATACTATACAGGAGGTAGCCCGCCTCGGTCCGCCGGTAGCGAATCGGCTGCCCATCAAACGGATCGATGGGGACCTCGTTCAGATACTGCGGGACAAGCACCGCCAATTCCGCCGGCACCTTTCCTGTTACCAATCGGTAGCGCTCAATCGCCAGGGCCGCCCTGGCCAAGTCAAGATGGGCCCGAACGCGAAGGTCCGTCTCGATGGTCCGCCCCCGCAGCGACATCAGAGCCGGTCCCCATGCCTTGACCATTGCATGCAAAGTCGAGAGCCTATACAGCTCTGCATCCAACTGGCGAAACCGTCTCAGCCTCTGAACGGGCGGAAGTCTGGCGGCATCTACACAATCCTCGGCATAGTCCAGCACGTCAGGCAAGCCCTTTCCGTGGATCCCCGGTACCCAGAGGACTGTCTCGCGCGTGCGGATCAGTACCTTCAAGGGCGGCCGCTTCGAATACTTCAAGCCCCTTAACGTCTCAATGGCGAAGCACCGCTGCGTGATCATGGTCTCCGCGAGATCGAGCGTGGCGGCACTTGCCGCCAGCGCCTCATGCAGTTCCCTTAGTTGCCGGTCCGTGAAGGTCGTCAGACTCAGCGCTCGCTCCAGCCCACTGACCGCCCCAGCCAGGCAGGCGCCCTGCGACGTATGGGCAAGCCACCCCGGCTCTCTGCGCAGTGAGTCGGCCAATTGCAGCGTGCTTCTGACAGACGCTGCCGCGGCATCTGCGTTGTCCATGTGGCCATGGTAGACGGCGCACAATCGAAGCAACTTCGCACAGTTCGGCAGCCCTTTCTGATGATCCGGCCTCTTCAAAGGTGACAGCGCATCCGCATAGTCCCACTCGTATCGGCAGTGCTCGATGCGCCCGGCCTCGTTCAGCAGCACGAGGCATTGCTGGTTGGCCGCTAGGCAGTCGGCAATTGCCCGGGCCATCGGTTCGGGCAGGGCTACCCCCCTAGCCGGCAACTCCGCTTCTCCCAGGATCGGCACGTTGGCCTCACTGGCCGGTGGCACGTATGCGCGGAACGCTCGCTGATAGACGTCGGCGGCGTTGGCAGCCCCCTCGGGCAACGCGGTATACTCAGCAAGCTCGGCAAGCGTCGTCGGATAACCCGCCGCCCGCACCGCCTCCAGCCGTCGATTCAGGGCGCGGCGACTCATGGCGGTAGAAAGAAGAATCAGCGCCGCCATGATGGCGACAATCGCAAGGACAACATGGCGGACCTTGGGCGAGAATCGACCAAGTTTCCTGTGGCTTTCGTGATCCATGTTCTTCGCCTGTGAATGCGCTCGATTTCCGCGTTTCTCATCTCGTATTGTACGCGAGGTGACACGTTCAGGAAAGGCGGGATTTGTAGTCGGCGTAGGTGAAGTGACGCTGGGACGTGAAGGTGTCGGTGGCGGGGTCGTAGAGGACGATGTCGGGCAGGTTGATGCCGTTGAACATCGTGTTCTTGACCATGGTGTAGTGGGCCATGTCGTGAAGGATGAGCTTGTCGCCGATTCGCAGAGGTTCAGCGAAGGAGTAGTCACCGATGACGTCACCGGCCAGACACGTCATGCCGGCCAGACGATAGGTGTGGGCCAGGACGCCGGGCTGGGCGGCATTGGTGATCGCGGGGCGGTAAGGCATCTCCAGCACGTCGGGCATGTGGGCCGAGGCGGAGGTGTCCAGGATCGCAATGTCCATCTCGTTGTGGACGAGATCGAGGACGCTGCCGACGAGGAAGCCCGTATGCAGCGCGATAGCCTCTCCCGGCTCGAGGTAGACCTGCACGTTATACTTCTCGCGAATCTCGCGCACGAGTCGGCAGAGTCGCTCGACGTCGTAATCGTCGCGGGTGATGTGGTGTCCTCCGCCCAGGTTGAGCCAATCGATCTGTCTGAGCAGCGGTGCGAATTGCCTCTCGACTGCCTGCCAAGTCCGCTCCAGCGCGTCGCTGTTCAGTTCGCAGAGCGTGTGGAAATGCAGGCCTGTGATGCCTTCGGGCAACTTGTTGCCGAGCTGGTCTCGCGTAATCCCCAGGCGCGAGCCCGGTGCGCATGGATCGTAGATCGCCGTTTTGACCTCGGAGTGCCGGGGATTGATGCGCAGGCCGCATTGCACAGCCGCTCTTGACCGCTGGACCCGCGAACGGAAGTGCTCGTATTGGGCCAGAGAGTTGAAGACAATGTGATTGACGGTGTGGAGGAATTCGTCGAACTCATCGTCGCGGTAGGCTGGGGCGCAGAGGTGGACCTCGCCTCCGATGAACTCGCGGGCGAGTTTGGCTTCCCACAGCGCGCTGGCGGCCGCGCCGGGTAGCACCGGCTTGACCTGGTCGAAAACCGACCACGCCGCGAAGCCCTTCAGTGCCAGCAGAATCTTGCAGCCGGCCTCCTCCTGGACCTGCGCGAGAACGTCGAGGTTCTCCTGCAAGTACCCCCGGTCGATCACGTAGCACGGGGTCCGCAGACTGGCAACGTCACCTCTCAAGCAACGATTTCGTGCCATGGCAAACCGTACTCGTTGAGCTTGTCCATAAAGGGATCGGGATCGAACTGCTCGACGTTGAACACGCCCTTCTCCTGCCACTTGCCCGTAACCATCATCATCGCCCCGATCATCGCGGGCACGCCGGTCGTATACGAAACGGCCTGGGCCTGGACCTCCTGGAAGCACTGCTCGTGATCGCAGACGTTGTAGATCTTCAGCTTCTTGGGGCTACCGTCTTTGACGCCCTCAAAGTCGCAGCCGATGCAGGTCTTGCCGTGATAGTTGACGCCGAGCGAGCCAGGGTCAGGCAGCAAGGCCTTGAGGAACTCCAGTGGAATGACCTGGTGCCCCTGGAACTCGACTGGTTCGATGCCCGTCATGCCCACGTTTTGCAGGACGCGCAGATGCGTGAGGTACTCCTCGCCAAAGGTCATCCAGAAGCGTATGCGCTGGAGCCCCCGGATGTGCTTGACGAGCGACTCCTCTTCCTCGTGGTAGAGCAGGAACGCTTTGCGCACACCGATCTCAGGGAAGTCGATGTCGCGGCT
>Ga0272442_10001748_pt1 | contig 32356 bp, 32 predicted proteins | sample SSMForm2O_FD_200262 | JGI IMG/M metagenome (GOLD analysis project Ga0272442, IMG submission 200262) | Marine sediment archaeal communities from Little Sippewissett salt marsh, Falmouth, MA, United States - SSM-Form-2O | ecosystem: Environmental > Aquatic > Marine > Wetlands > Sediment ... | reverse complement strand
TTTTTTTGTATGCCTTCTTTTATTGATTTTATTGGTTGATACGGATGAGTAACAGACCAGCGAGCAACATAATTTGCACCAAGAGCCTTAGCTAGTTCACAAATATCAAAGGGATGCTCAATGTTTCCATATGGAGCAGTTGTTGCAATACTGCCAAGTGGAGCAGTTGGTGCTAGCTGACCGCCAGTCATCCCATATGTAAAATTATTAATCATAATGACAGTCACATCGATGTTTCGGCGGGCTGCATGAATAAGATGATTACCGCCTATTCCTGAACAGTCACCATCGCCTGTGAAAATAATTATGTTTAAATCAGGATTTGCAGCTTTTATACCTGTAGCAAATGCAATTGCTCGTCCATGAGTCGTATGTAATCCATCAGCATTAATATAGCCAGGTAGGCGAGAGGAGCAACCAATACCAGAGACAAAAACAGTTTTATCCATGTCTAGATCTAGTTCTTCAATTGCCCAAAACGTATAATCAAGAACTACTCCATGACCACAGCCGTTACAAAAAATAGTAGGCCACATCTCCTCACGAAGATATTTTTTATTAAGCTTATCAGCGGTTCTTACTTCCGACATTTATTTCCCCTCAAGATATTTATAAAGTTCATGCGGTAGATGCATCTCGCCACCTATCTTTGGAGCGCTAACAACCTTACATTGACCTTCTACGTATTCACGAACCGAATGAACAATTTGACCAAGATTCATCTCTGGAACAATTATTTCATCAACTTTACTTGCTAGTTTCTGAATTTCTTTAGATGGAAACGGCCAAACAAGTTTAAGACGAAGCATACCAACTTTTTTACCTTTAGCTCTTGCCATTTCCATTGCTGATTCAGCAGGACGAGCGGTAGCACCATATGTCACAAAAACAGTTTTTGCATCATCTAAGTTTATTTTTTCAACCATTGTAAGTTTATCCAAGTCATCTGTAATTTTTGTAGTAATTCGTTTCACTAGTTTTTCATGATCTGGTTGTTTATCAGTTGCTGGAAAACCCTTCTCATTATGAGTAAGACCAGTAACATAAATATGGTAACCTGTTCCAAATGTTGGAAAATCAGGAACCTTGCTGTTTCTAGTCTGCGAGCTTGTAAAAGGTATGAATTTATTTTTATCAATTGTAGCAGGGACTCGGTTAATTATCTTCAGGTCTTTTTCATCTGGAATAACTACTCGCTCCCTAAGATGCCCTATTTCTCCATCTGCCATAACACAAACAGGGTTGCGATATTTTTCTGCGAGGTTAAATGCTTCTATTGTAAAATCCATGCATTCCTGTACAGTGCTAGGAGCTAAAGCTATTGCTTCGAAATCACCATGAGTACCCCATTTAGCCTGCATCATATCACCTTGAGCACCAAGAGTAGGTTGGCCGGTTGATGGGCCTGTTCGCTGGATATTAACAATAACACATGGAGTTTCAGTCATTGCAGCAAACCCATAGTTTTCCATCATAAGTGAAAAACCAGGACCAGATGTTGCAGTCATAGCTTTAGCACCACCCCACGATGCACCAATAACAGCAGCGATACTACCTATTTCATCTTCCATCTGCACATATGTTCCTTTAACTCTTGGAAGTCTACGTGCCATACCTTCAGTAACCTCTGATGCAGGAGTTATCGGGTATCCACCAAAAAATGAACAACCTGCAAGTAAACCACCATAAACACAGGCCATATCTCCAAGGATAAATTGTACTTTATTGCCTAAAACGCTTCTTATTAGCTCAGGATCTCGTTTATATTTCATTTGTTTTTCCCCCCAATTGGGCTTAGAAGGGGTTTTTTAACATCTTTTTTAATTTCTTCATCTGGAATTACAGTTATTGCAAGATCTGGACATATTAGTTCACAGAGTCTGCAAAAGTTACACTCATTTTTTTCCTTAAGTCGTGCTGGGTGAATACCTTTCTTATTTAACTTATCTGACTCTTCAAGGGCACTAACAGGGCATCTTTCTATGCACATGCCACAGCCTTTGCACCAGTCATCTTTAATTTCAATCATCACTTCACCATTCACATAATATCTAGAGCCCTAGAAATCGCCATCTCACCCCGATATTCAGGTAGTATAATAGGAGCTGTTTTCGTTGTCTTAATGTTTGTTCTCTTCAACATTTTGTTGTATTTATCAATATGCTTAAGTGTGAGTTCCCCAACTTTTGTTTTTTTAACATATTTGGCAGCAAATATTCCAGCCCGACGACCGAACACATTATAATCAAGCAAAGAATTTCCCATCAAACGATTTTTTCCATGGACGCCACCTGTTACCTCACCTGCTGCAAAAAGCCCAGGAATCTTAGTTTCACATTTTTCATTAATTTCAACTCCACCGTTCTGATAATGCAGAGTTGGATAAACCAAGATTGGGTGCTTTATCATATCAATTCCAAATCGTTTGAATTTACGAACCTCCCCTGCCAGCTTTGTTTCAGTAGTTCCCTCACCATGAATAATATCGATCATAGGCGAATCAAGCCAAACACCAGGCATACCAGTTGGCGTGACAATACCATTACCTTTTTTACATTCGTTAATAAATGCTGCTGACTCTACATCACGTGGCTCCAACGGAAAAACAAATGGATCACCATTTTTGTTAATAGGTATTGCACCTAACCCCCTGATTTTCTCAGTAGACAAGATTCCGACAATTGGTTCCGGAAAAGCATCTCCTGTCGGATGAATCTGAATGGTATCAAGATCCAAAAGGTTAGCACCAACATGATAAGCCATGACCAAACCATCACCCGTTGCACCATAATGATTTGTTGTTGGATAATTTGATAGATGTAACCGTCCGCTACCCCCAGTTGCAAGAATAGTTGCTTTAGCGCGGATTACATGATATTCATATGTTTCTAAATTGAATGATATACCGCCAGCAACCTGATTTTTATCATCCATAAGGAATTCAATAATCGGGCAGAATTCTAAAACAGGAATTTCTAGATTCCTAGCCTTATCCCTAATATTTCGAAGAAGTTCCATGCCAGTATAATCCTTACAACTATGCATACGGTTACGGCAGGTTCCACCTCCAGAAAGCTCCTGAAATTCACCATTTTCCTGCCGGTCGTACATTACCCCTAGTTTTTGATGCCAATCAATTATCTTTGGTGCATCAAGTGATAGAGCCCTGGCAAGCTCTGGTTTATTTAAAAAGTGACCACCGCCATAAATATCAAGATAATGCAAAGCGGGGCTATCCTCTGGCCGATCTGCTGCTTGTATACCACCCTGTGCCATCATAGAATTGGCATCACCATGACGAAGCTTTGTTGCGATCAAAATTTTGTCTTTTTTAACGCCATTTTCATGTGCAAAGAGTGCAGCAACTGTTCCTGCGCCACCTCCACCAATAATAAGCAAATCAATATCATAATCAATTCTACTAAGATCAACGTCTTTTGGATTAAGAATGGATTTAGCTTCTAAAAGATCAACAATACCATTATACAACAATTTTCCCTTGTCAATACCAATTTTTACTTTCCTTTTAGTATTTTTCATATAATCAGGATGAAACTTATTCAGTATTTTATCCCTATCTTCCATAGACAAAGGCTTCACTGGTCTAGACATGTTTCTTTTACGTTTTTCCTCAACCTTTTTTATAGATTTCATCATATAATCTGGATAACCATCAGTCATTTTCATACTCTAGTCGCCCCCCAAATCTCCTACTTCTTGAGCTTCGATTTTTCGTTCACTGTACAGTTTTGTGATTGCTTTTTTGTCCAACTCTATTAGTTTTTTAATCTCAGTATCATACTTTTTGTTTTCAATTTCTTTAATGCGTTTTGCAAGGTTTTCTGATCTTGGATCAATATATTTACCACGCAATCTCCTAGCAAGCTGTGAAACATGATAATGCTTTATATCAGCAGGGCATCTCATGGCACAAAGACCACATTGAATGCAGTCAAAGGAAATTTCAGCGCATTTTTCAATATCCCCACGGATAGCCATTTGAATATACTTCATTACTTCGATGTCCTGAGGACAGGATTTTGTACATGTATTACACGATACACAACGAGCAATCTCAGGATACATTTCTAAAATAGTGCTTTCTTTTGGTTTAATTTTCTCAATGTCATACTCAGCTTTAGCAGCAGGGACAAATGGGAGTTGAACAAGATACATTTTATCCTCAACAACCTTCTGACAAGCAAGATCAAAACCAAGTTTTTGTTCATCTTCTAACCTATAAATAGTTGAACATGCTCCACAAAAACCAGCTCGACAACCACAACCCCGAATAAATCTATAACCTGCATACTCTAACGCTTTCATTATGGTAAGCCCCGCAGGAACCATATAGCTCTTACCCATAACAAAAACTTCAACATCTCCGGCTTTTGGCTCAACATCCTTATTCTCTTTACTCATGATTTTATCCCCACAAAAAAGGATTTATTAATTTTCAAACTTTCAACTAAAATTTCAAAAAGATGCTTTTCTCTCGTATTTTTTCCATACGTGGCATTCTCTGCCACCAGCTCATACAAGGCAGTTCCTCCCAATAAGACACAATTTAAAATGAAAGAGTCGAATATAAGCCTTTTGTAATAATTTCTATAATTAACAATCCCTGCTAGCAATATACAGATAATTGCTCAGAAATTAGTTATTTTTTGAGCTATTTGCTAAAAATTGACTTCATTATTATAAAAACGAGAAAAAGTTTAAATCAAGAAAACATATTCTCAAACATAATGGAAAAACCTGAATTAACAAAAAAAGAAAAACTTATGCTATACGGACTTGTAAAATATCCAAAACTAACGGATAGGCAACTATCAGAAAAACTAAATTTGAAACATTCCACAGTAACATCTATAAGACATAGACTAAAAGAAAACGGATTTTGTAGAAAGCTTATAATACCAAGGCTTCAGAATATGGGATGCAAAATACTTGCCGTTATTTACACAAATTTTAGCCCATTAACTCCATTAGAAGAAAGAGTAAAAATCACAGGTAAAGCAGTCGAAGTTTTTGAGGAAATATTTTTTTCTGCAGGTGTACAAGACAAAGGGTTTTCCATTAGTCTTGCAGAGGATTATGCCACCATTGGAAAGATTAATGATATTAGAACACAGACCTTTGGTAGACGTGGGCTTTTGGAAGATGAATATCCGAGTATGATTGTGTTTCCTTTTGACATAAGTAAGATCTATCGCTTTCTTGATTTTGCTCCTTTATTAAAACAGAGTTTTCAACTCGATCAAATATCAGATGAGCCTGTTCAAAACATTGGTTTTGCAAATACTAAAGAGGTGATGTTTTCCAATACCGAGAAAAAGGTTTATTGTGTAATTATCCATTGTCCTGAGTTATCAGATAGCAAGATTGGTGAAAAGATTGGTGTTTCTCGCCATACTGTTTCAAGACTTAGAAAAGGTTTTGAAAAAAATAATTTAATGAAAAAGGTAAATTTACCAGATCTTAAAAAGCTTGGTTTTGAAATACTGACATTCTTCCATATCAGATTTGATCCGCGCAACTCTCCAGACATAGAAAAGGATGCAGCATCTTTATTGATGAATGACTCTACTATTTTTTTAGCTAGTAGAATGTTTGAGGCTTTTATGTTGTCGGTTCATATTGATTATGATGATTATAATCGTGATAAAACTCGCATTATGCAAATCCTGAAAGAAAACAAGTGGATTGCGAAGGACCCTCTAATTCGTACTTATAGCCTTAATGAGTTGATCTTTATTAAGAATTTTAGGTTTGCACCTATTGCTAAGAAGATTATTGGTTGTACTTTCGAGTTAAAAAGCCCTTAAATATGTGGATTTGCATTCAGTGTGCCATGAAACTTTTTGAGTATCGGGGAAAGGAATTGTTTGATAAATATGGCATCTCAATCCCAAATGGCAAGCTGGTGAAAGGTGAGAAAGACTTTTCAAACCTTAGTTTTCCTTTAGTTCTTAAAGCACAGGTTCCAATTGGAGGTCGGGGAAAAGCAGGTGGTATTAAAATTGTTGATAATTTGGAGGATGCAAAAGAAAAACTTGATAAGATTCTTGGTATGGATATTCGTGGTTATACAGTTGATAAGGTTCTTGCTGAGGAAATGGCCGATATTAAAAAAGAGTTGTATCTTAGTATATCTTTAGATCGATCTAAGCGGATGCCGTGTATTATGGCTAGCGCCTCTGGTGGTATGGATATCGAAGCTGTACCTGATAAGGAAATTTTTAAAGAGTGGGTTAATCCTTTGATTGGGATTCAATCTTTTAATATTAGAGTTATTATATCTAAACTTGGTTTAGAAAAAGAGCAGGGTAAAGAAATTGCTAAGGTTCTTTCTAAAATTTATAGACTTTTCAGAGAATATGATTGTGAGCTTGTTGAGATAAACCCCCTTATTATTTGTTCAGACGGAAATGCAATGGCGTTAGATTCTAAAGTAATGATTAATGATGACGCAATGTATCGCCATAAGGATATTGTTCCTGAACATGTTGAACTTACATCTCTTGAAAAAGACGCGAGAGAAAAAGGGATAGCTTTTATTCAGTTGGATGGAAACATTGGTGTTATAGCAAATGGTGCAGGTCTTACAATGGCAACTCTCGATGCACTTACTCATTTTAAAGGAGCTGGTGGAGTTTTCCTTGATCTTGGTGGAACTGATGATCCTGAGAAGGTTAAACAAGCTTTTGAACTTATGAAAAAGGCTAAACCAAAAGTAATATTTTTGAATCTTTTTGGTGGTATTACAAAATGCGATACCGTTGCAACTGGTGTTAAAGCAGTGATTACTAAAGAGGGGATCGACTGCCCAGTGATTACTCGTATCAAAGGAATGAACGAGGATGCTGCTAAAGAAATTTTGAAAGATGCAGGCCTTATCACAGCTACAACTTTGCAGGATGCAGCACAACGATCATCTACTCTCGCAGGAGGGAAATAATAATGTCTATTTTTGTTGATGAAAAAAACAAAGTTGTTGTTCAAGGCGCTACTGGCCATCAGGGCGTATTCCATATTGGCGAGATGAAAGGTTTCGGTACAAAAGTTGTCGCAGGTGTAACCCCTGGAAAAGCAGGTCAAGAAGTAAATGGAGTAACTATTTTCAATAATGTTCAAGATGCTGTAGATGAAACAGGGGCAAACACATCCCTTATTCTGGTTCCTGCACGTTTCGCTAAAGATGCTGTTTTTGAAGCACTTGATGCAGGTATAAAAACAGTTGTAACAATCACCGAAAATATACCATTTCATGATGCGATGGAGTTTGTCCATTATGCAAAATACAAAGATGCATTGTTAATTGGGCCGAACTGCCCAGGGATAGCTAGCCCTGGAAAAACAAAAATAGGAATCCTTCCGGGTAGTATTTTCCTTGAGGGAAATGTTGGTGTTGCTAGCAGATCTGGAACACTTACCTATGAAATAGTAAATTCACTTAAAGAAAAAGGAATAGGTCAGAGTACTTGTGTCGGCTTAGGCGGAGACCCAATTATAGGTACAACATTTATTGATGCACTTGATGCTTTTGAAAGAGATAAAGAAACCAAAGCAGTTGTACTAGTCGGTGAAATAGGAGGTACCGCTGAAGAAGATGCTGCTGAATATATTACGGAACATATCAGTAAACCTGTTTTTGTATTCATTGCCGGAAGAACTGCCCCGCCGGGAAAACGTATGGGTCATGCAGGTGCAATAATTGCTCGTGGTAAAGGAACTGCTGCATCAAAAATCAAAGCATTTGAAAAAGCAGATGTAAAACTTGCTAAGTTTCCAACTGATATTGCTGATTTGATTGAAGCACATATCTAGATGAATATAATAAAAATTTTCTAGTTTTTTAATAGTTTGAATTATGTCAAAATTGTAAAAATTTACCAAAGATTATAAATAATATAAATTACAAAGTATAACTATACGGTGTTGCGGGGAGGACACTCATGGCCAATAAAAAGAGAATCATGATCGTAGACGACGACAAAGATGTACTAACATCCATAAGACAAATATTAGAAGCAAGCGGATATAAAGTTTATTCTTTTGATAACGGCAGAGACTGCCTAAAAAAATTAAAAGAAGGAAAAAAACCTACCCTGATGGTATTAGATATCATGATGCCAGAGATGAGCGGATGGGAAATTCAAAGGAGATTGAAAGAAAACCCTCAGTGGAGCAGGATTCCAATAATTTTTCTAACAGGCAGAGACAATGAAACTGCTGTAGATATGTACAAACGCTATGGTATAGACTGGATAAAAAAACCTTTTGATATTAACGAATTAAAAAGTTGTATTGAAAGAATTTTGGAGTATATCGGGAGATACCCTAAGAGTCGTATCAAGAGATGCTATTGCTAATTGTTAATTAAAAAGATTTTTTAATTCTTTTAACTGCTTCATCTATATTTTCAATAGTTGTCGCATACGAGAAACGTAGATATCCTTCACCATAGGGTCCAAAAGCTGTTCCAGGTAATGCTGCTACTCCTGCAGTATACAGTAGATGGTCAGCGCATTGTTGTGAGTTCATACCTGTTTTTTTGATGTTTGGAAATGCGTAGAATGCTCCTCTCGGTGATAGGCAACTGAAACCTGTTATCGAGTTTAGTCCTTTGACTATTTTATCTCTTTTCTCTTTGAATCTTCTCATCATTTCTGGTATAAAGCTTTGATCTCCTTTGAGTGCTTCTACTCCAGCCCATTGTGTGAAATCTGCTGTGCATGAAATCGCGCTTACTAGTAAATCCTGCAGGCGGTTAGCTATTTTTTTTGGTGCGACCATGTATCCTAGTCGCCAGCCTGTCATAGCATAGTATTTTGAGAAACCATCAAGCAGGATTGTTCTTTCTTTTGCTTTATCTCTTGCTGTTGGCGTATAATGCTGTGTTTCATATGTCATTTTTGAATATATCTCATCGGATACAACAAAGAGATCATTTTTTTCAGCTATTTCCGCGATTTCTTCTAGTTCTTTTTTAGTCATGACGGATCCAGTTGGATTCTGAGGAGAGTTCACTATTATCAGTTTTGTTTTACTGGTTATTCTATCTCTGATGTCATCTGGGTTCATACGGAACTCGTTTTCTTCCAAAAGTGGGATCATGATCTTTTTTGCCCCTAGAAATGATGATACGGATCCATATGTTGGATAACCAGGATCCTGATATATCACCTCATCACCAGGGTTCACTGTAGCCAGCATGGAAAAGAAAATACCAGGTTTAAGACCAGGTATTATAATTATTTGTTCAAGATCTGGTCTGTATCCACGTGTTTTTTCTACCTCATCCTGCACGGCTTTACGTAGTTCTAATCGTCCTATTGAGGGCGTGTAATGTGTTTTTTTATTCTGTATTGCTTTAATTCCGGCTTTAGCGATATTCTCTGGGGTTTCCATATCTGGTTCCCCGATCTCGAAATGTAGAATGTGTTTACCTTGTCGTTCAAGTTCTTGTGCTTTTGCTAATACCTCAAAGGCTGCTTCGCCATAGATATGTTTTGCTCCTTTACTAATTTCAGGCATATGTTTTTTTCACCTCTATATTTTATACTTAGAGAGACCAAGTTCTTCAAGCTTCTTATTAGTTGGAATTCCTTTTTCATCCCATCCACGAAGCAAATAATATTCAGTTAGACTCTTTTTGAAACCCTTTTTTGTTAACACAATGTTTTTAGCAGGTCCTTTTGTGAAGGAGTCATTGAAAAACCTGGGTGGAAGTATATCGTCGCCTGGTTTTAGTCCTTCACGTAGGTTGAACAGTCTGATTAGGTTCCATATTCTTTCACCACATTTTAGGTAGCTTTCAACTGTGTGATTGAAACCTGATGCCAGGTTCCACATGTCTACACAGTTTTCCTCAGATATTGGTGCGAAATCACATAGTACCAGTGAGAAAAATGCTGCTCTTTCATCCTGTACGTCTTTTACGATTTTTGCTTTTTTTTCAAAGGAGAAACGTTCTAACTCTGGGTCTTTAAGCTCTGCTCGTACTGTCCATGCACGCTGATGACATGCGCCCCTGTCTGAGGTCGCGTATGCGAGTCCCATCCCAAAGGTTCCTCGTGGGTCATAACCTGGTATATCCATTCCTTTGCAGTGTACTGCGAAGCTTTCAGCTTTTTTCCCTAGTTTTTCTGCTGCATTTTTTACTCCTTCACCTAGGAGTCTTGTGGTTTTGGTTTTTCGATGGGCAATGTTTTCCATCAGCTGGGTGAGTTCTTTTGGTTTACCCCAGTCGATGTCTACTCCCCCAATATCGTTTTTTGAGATTATGTTTTTCTTGTATGCTTCAACTGTGAATCCTAGTATTCCACCCATCGAGATTGTATCCATACCTAGTTCGTTGCATCTATCACAGATATATGCTACATCCTCGATTGATTCTAATCCAAGGTTTGATCCCATCAAGGCTATAGTTTCGTATTCTGGACCTATGAGTTTTGTTCCTTTAAATGGTCCTTGTTTTATTGAGGATTTATTCCAACATGCGATCACGCAGTTGTAACATGCGCCTCCGCCGTCAACTATCTGTTTCTGCATTGTTTCAGCATTTATATCTTCACCATGTTCAAAATATCCTTCAGAATAATTCCGGGTTGGTATGAATCCCTCTTCATTGATTGTTTGAACCCAGTAGGGTGTTCCATATTTCCGGCGGACAGGGATAAAACTATTTTCCTGAATCTGTTTGAGTACTTCTTTTGCTTTTTTATTAAATCCCTCTTCATCATGCAATGGTACCTTTTTGCTACCAGACAAAGCTATAGCTTTAAGGTTTTTTGAGCCCATAATTGCTCCAGCTCCTCCACGTCCTGCATGACGATGTCCATCCATGGTTATACATGCAATTCGTACCAGGTTTTCACCTGCTGGACCAATTACCACGGTTCTGTTTTGTCCTTCTTTTTTTTGCAACCAATCATGTGTTTCTAGGCATTCCATTCCCATGATTCTTTTTGCATCTTTGAATTCGACTTCATCATCCTTAATTACTATGTAAACAGAGTTTTTTGATCGCCCGTTTATAATGATGAAATCCCATCCTGCTTTTTTCATCTCAGCAGCGAAGATCCCGCCAAAATGGGAATCCAAAAAAAGACCAGTCAGAGGACTCTTTGTAACAACTGTTCCACGGCCCGATGTCTGAGCACGTGTACCTGTTAGAGGACCTGTTGTAAAAATCAAAATATTCTCAGGTGACAGGGGATCTGTGCCTTTTAGTAGATGATCATACAGATATTTGGCACCAAGGCCTTTTGCTCCGATGAATTGTTTGGCATCATCCATGTTTGTTTTTTCAACACTTGTTTCTTTGTTTGTTAAATCAATGATAAGGATTTTCCCTGTGTATCCGCCACTCATATTTTAGTCACCAAATAATTATTGGAATTTTATTAACTTAGTTTACGATTGATATTCAAAAGATCAATTAACAATGAAAAGCCTGTTTCACGGCGACCAGCACCTGGTCCAACAATGGTAACAGGTCCTAGCTCATCAGTGTAATATGTTAAAGCATTGGTTGCCTCCATTACTCCTGCAAGAGGATCACTAAGTTGTAGTTTTATTGGTTGCACTTGTGCTTTAATGCTACCATCAGGTTGTATCTCAGAGCTGCCGATGAGTTTCCAACGCATATTTTCTTTTTTTGCTTTCTCTACATCTTCCAATGTTATCTTTGTGATACCTTTTCGTTCTACATCCTGCCATGTTATGTTTTTACCAAGAACTACATTTGAAAGGATAACAACTTTCCCAAGTGCATCAAGACCTTCCACGTCTCCTGTTGGATCAGCCTCAGCATAACCCAGTTCTTGGGCTTTTTTCAAAGCATCGCTGTAGGACATACCTTCTTCCATGCGTGTAAGGATATAATTTGTGGTACCATTTAGTATTCCTTTGAAGCCTTTGATGTTGTTACCAGCGAGGGTGTATTGAGCTAGGTTTACTGCTGGTGTTCCTGCAAGGACAACACCTTCGAAACCATAATGAACCTTGTTTTCTTCTGCCATTTTTAGAAGCTGTTTTGCCTGTTTCACCACGGGTCCCTTGTTTGTTGAGACAACGTTTTTCCCGGATTGTAGAGCGGTTTTTATATGGGTTATCGCTGGTTCACCTGTTTTAACATCTGTAAAAGTGACCTCGATTATTGTGTCAGCATTAGTGTTTTTTATTGTTTTAATGCTATCCCAGCCTTTAACACCAGATGGATATTGATCTAGTTTTTTCCCAGATTTTACAAGGTCCAGGATTTTTCTCATGTCAAGTCCTTTTTCATCATAGACAGAGCCTTTCATAAGGTCAGAAATTGCTACGACAGTGTAATGGAAATCATATTTCTCTGCGAGGATATCTTTTTTTTCTATTAGTATCTCTGTTAGACCTTGTCCTACGGTGCCATATCCTATAAATGCGAGTTTGAAATCCATGATTTATCATGTCTCCCTGTGATGTAGTTCTGGTGCTGAGATAAATGTTAATCCTTTTTTGGTTAGAGCCTGTGCTGTGTTGTTGATCGCGTCATGTTTATCAAGATAGTTACGTAACAATGATGGCATTAGTTTTTTCTTGTTTATTTCACATTTAGGTATGAAATATTCAAGGATGTCACTAGGATGCTCTCTTTTTGAGTCTATATCAATCTCTGCGCCTTCATGTTTAGCGCTAATGTTTTTGACCTTTGAAGCGAGTTCTAAAAGTTCTTCCCTGCGATCATATGGCTGGATGACTATGCTTTTCCAGGTTTCAAGGATATGATGTTCAAATCGGACAAAATCCTCCAACCCAAGGGACTCTCGTATGTCACTGCTAAGTTCGATGGTTGTGTTATTCACACTATTTGAGAAATTGAAACCAATTAATGATGTTGATCCATCCTCTCGTGAAAACAGACGTGCAGCCATAATAGTCCAAAAAACCGCATATGGGTTGTCATTTCCAAGATAAACACTGATCTTGAACTCAATGTCTATACCGAGTTTATGCATAAGATATCCAAGGAAAATCGTACCCGGGTTGATATTCAGCACCTGTTTAACACCATAATTTGTGTAATAATACAAGAACTCGTCAACCCATTTCAAAGGGTGATCATTAGGTTGTCCAACGCCGCCGAAATAACCAGTGATCGTCTCCGGTCCACCAAGATGAACATTAGAACCATCTGTTCCCTTAGTGTCAAGTGTTTCACACCAGCTGGCCCCTATTATTTGCATAGCAGCTGTCATCGCAAGAAGATCATCATCTTCTTCTTGTTCCTTCATGCATCTGACACGGATGAAACGACCAGGCATAAGCTCGCCTTTTTCAACTGCCTGATGTGCCTGAGCCATAAAAAAAGGAAAATATTGACATGCACTGATCTCAAGTGTTACTGCATAATCCTCGTTGAATTTGACCTGATCTATTTTCTTCCCTAGTATCTTTTTCCGATATTCATCCACAGTGATAAATGATCCTTTGTTTTTTTGCTCAATGAGCCATTCTAAATCCTTGATATATGGTGATTTTTTTCCCCGAAGCCTGTTAATTAAGTTTTCAATTTTACCTGCTTCTTTTGCTTTTCTGTTTATCTCCGCTGGTCCACCATATTTTTCAACAATTGGTAAAAAATCATTAACGATCTTGTTGTTAGGATCCATCAAAAAATTGTTGATTTCTTTTAATCTCTTGTCATCTATTGTTAATTTACTTCGTAAATCTACTGACATTTGTGATTCCTCTCCCATTTAAAACGATGCAGAGACAATAAATCATTGTTTTAAATAATGTTTGGTTTCAAAATTTCACAAACAATTATAAACTAGTATTTTTTATATAAAAATGGAGAGATCCGTATGATTATTTCACAGTTGAGTATCGCCCCAGTTGGAGAAGGAACAAGCCTAGGCAGATATGTGAGGATTGTTATCAATGTTTTAAAACAGAATAACGTTAGATTTAAAACAAATGATATGGCCACTGTTATTGAAACAGGGGATATTGATACACTGTTTAAAACTGTTAAAAAGGCGCATAATGCGGTGATTGATGCTGGTGCTAAACGTGTTATCACTGAGTTGAAAATTGATGATCGCCGTGATAAAAATATTACTCTTGGTAGTAAGATAAACTCTGTTCAGTAAACTATTTTTTAATTTAAAGTCAAAACAGTTATATGCAACATTTTCATTCCGGTTTTCGGGAGTGTAGTATTTGTGTCATCTGAGTCTTTAATTGAGATAGTGTTTCATGGTCGTGGCGGTCAAGGTGCTGTCACAGCGGCAAATCTTCTTGTAGCAGCAGCTTTAAAAGATGGAAATAAAGGTGTTCAGGCCTTCCCTTTTTTTGGTGCTGAACGTCGTGGTGCACCTGTTCGTGCTTTCGCACGGATTTCTGAGGATGAGATTCATCTTCGTAGTGAGATTTATAATCCTGATATTGTGATTGTTCTTGATGAAAGTATTATGGACATTGTTGATGTCCTTAAGGGTTTGAAGAAAGATGGTAAAATTTTGGTTAATACTAGGAAGAAACCCAGTGAATTTAGTTTTTCAAAAAAATTTGATGTAGCCACCGTTGATGCAACAGATATCGCTTTGAAAAATGATATTGTAGTTGGTGGGATTCCAGTTGTTAACACTCCGATTCTGGGAGCCGTCCCAAAGATACTTAATAAAGTCACTCTGAAGTCGATACAGAACTCTATAAAAAGTAAATGGAAAAGTGAGCAGGCTGAACGTAATGTGAAGGCGACAAAGGATGCGTATGATCAGGTGGAGGTGAACTTTTGAAGAAATACAATGTTGTTACAACACTTTCCTACCCAAAGAAAGGTGCTATGGGTAAAACTGGTAACTGGCGTGTTTTCCGACCGATTCTTGATAAAAAGAAATGCGTTAAATGTTTACGTTGCTGGATTTACTGCCCTGAGGCTACAATAATTCGTAACAAGGACGATTCTGTTGATATTGATTATGAGTACTGTAAAGGCTGTGGTATCTGCGCGAATGTTTGCAAAGTGAAAGCTATTGTTATGGAAAGGGAGGGAAAAAAGAAATGACCACGGTTATGATCGATACTGGTAATTACATCGCTGCGAAGGCTGCAGTAATGTGTAAACCTGATGTTGTCGCGGCTTATCCAATTACTCCTCAGACTACTCTTGTTGAGGGTATAGCTAATTATGTTCAAACAGGTGAGTTCAAAGGTGAATACATCTGTGTAGAGAGTGAACATTCAGCTATGGCTGCCTGTATCGGTTCAAGTGCCACTGGTGTTCGTACTTTTACTGGTACATCTAGTCATGGTTTGTTGTTGATGCATGAGATGCTACATTGGGCTGCTCTTGCACGTCTACCAATTGTTATGTGTAACATTAACCGTGTTATTGGCCCTGGTTGGAATATTTGGTCTGATGAGAATGATAGTATTAGTCAGCGTGATACCGGTTGGCTTCAGTTTTACTGTAGTAGTAATCAGGAGATATTTGACACAGTGATACAATCATTTAAATTAGCTGAGCATGAAAAAATTCAACTTCCTGTTATGATAAATTATAACGCTTTTATTCTGTCTCATACTAGTATGCCTGTTTATGTACCTGATCAAAAAGAAATCGATGGTTTCCTATCAAGGCGTAAGCCTCTCTGGAAGCTTGATGTTGATAACCCGGTTACTTTTGGAAATATTATACTACCTGCAGAGTATGAAAAAATTAGGAAGGATATGCAGGATGCCCAGGAGTACGCTAAGAAACTTATTCCAGAAATTTCAAAGGAATGGAAACAAAGATTCGGACGTTACCATGGGGATCTACTTGAGTTGTATAAATGTGACAATGCTGATTACATTCTACTTTCTATGGGTGCGATTGGTGCAGAAAGCAAGGTAGCAATTGATAACCTTCAAAAAAATGGATACAAAATAGGGTTGGCACGTGTAAGAACTTTTAGGCCTTTCCCACAGGAAGAAATTCGTAAACTTGGTAAAAAAGCTAATCTTATTGTTATCGATCGTAATATTTCTCTTGGAATGGAAGGGGCAGTTTTTACCGAAGCGAAAGGATCATTATATGGAAAATCTGATGCGGAAGTCTATGGTTATATTGCTGGTCTCGGTGGAAAGGATGTAACATATGGTGACATTGAGAAAATGTGCATGAAAGTAATGAAAGGCAAAGCAAAACACCTTGAGTGGTATGGGTTTGAGGGGGTGTGACATTTTGGCTATAAAGGATCTACCTATCGAAGAATGCTACATTCCTGGTAGCGCTGCTTGCCCGGGTTGCCCTGCTACAATGGCTTTACGGATTATGTTCAAAGCCATTGGTAAAAATATGGTTATGGTGGTACCAGCTTGTTGTACTTCAGTAATTGAAAGTCTACATCCTCATACGTCTTTTGATGTCCCTGTAATGAATATAGCATTTGAGGCAGCAGCTGCAGGAGCTAGCGGTGTTGAAGCTGCGTTAAGAAAGCAGGGTAAAACTGATACTACTGTTGTTGCATGGGCTGGTGATGGTGGAACCTATGACATAGGTATACAAGCATTATCTGGTGCGCTTGAACGTAGAACCAACTTTATCTATATATGCTATAATAATCAAATATATTCTAATACGGGGATACAGCGTAGTGGTGCCACGCCTTATGCTGCTTGGACTACGACAACCGTTGGTGGTAAAACAGAGTTCCGTAAAGAAATGGGTGAAATAATTCAGGCTCATCATATACCATATGCTGCACAAGCCTGCATCGCTTATCCTGAGGATCTTTATAATAAACTTAAAAAAGCTAAAAACATCAAAGGACCAAAATTCATAGAAATCATGGCACCATGCCCACCGGGTTGGCGTTTCCCCATGGAGAAAACAGTAGAAATGGGAACCATGGCTGTTGAAACAGGTGCATGGGCGTTATATGAATTTGAAAATGAAAAAGTAACTTTTAACGGTAAAAGTAAACTAATCCTTGAGGGAAAAATTGATCGTAAACCTATAGAAGATTGGATTAAATACCAAGGGCGTTTCAGGCATCTTTTTAAACCAAAGAAAGATGTTAAAAGAGTCAAAGCCATTGAGGATTACACGGATCAGATCTGGGAAAGATACCGAAAATGTTACCTATAAACTAGGAGTGTGAAAAAAAATTATGGAGGCAGTATGTTATGTATGCAAAGGAAATGGTGAAACAGAGCCTCCCCCTAATCGTAATGTGTGGATTAGGTGCTATAGTCGCAGGTAGCACTCTTGGTTTGATGACAGATCTTTTTGAAAGTATTCCTGGTCTCATTGTTGTTATTCCAGCTATTATTGCTATGCGTGGTAATATTAGTACTGCGCTTGGTTCACGTCTTGGCTCGGCTTATCATCTTGGTGTTATTGATGCTGATAATCTTTGGAATGATGAGTTGAAACAGAATGTCATTGGTTCTTTTGTTTTAAGTTTCCTTGTTTCAATAACTGTTGGGATTCTGGCGTTTATTACAACCATTTTGTTTTACAAGTTTTCAATTGATGTAGGAATCCTGGCTGTTAAGCTTATTTCTGTTGTTATTATTGCTGGTATCATCTCAGGTTTGATTCTTACTTTGTTGACTATTGGGATTATTTACCTGGTGTTTAAACGTGGTTATGATCCTGATAATATCACTGGTCCAGCTCTTGCTACTTTTGGCGATATGATTACGATGGCCTGTATTTTTGGAAGCGCTGTTTTGTTAGAGGTGATCTTTTGATTTATAACTGGAAAAAAATTGTGAAACATGGGTTACCTCTGCTTTTTGTTGCTGTTATCATTGAGATTTTTGCAGGTCAAATTCTCCAGGGCAACCGGAGTTTACTCGTCGCTATGCCTATATTTCTAATATCGATACCTGTGGTCAATAGTGTTGCTGGTAACATTGGTAGTGTCCTTGGCGCAAGACTAGCCAGTGGTCTTCATGTTGGATACATAAAGAATGATATTAAGGATAAAGAAATGCAATATAATTTGTTGATTTCTCTCCTTATTGGTTTCATTAGTTATTTTGTTCTTGCGATAGTTATTTATTATGTCGCGTTATTTAGTAACCTAGTTGAGGATATAGCTTTGATAAAGTTTATTGCTTTACTAGTGATAACTGGTTTCTTACTTATCTGTGTAGTTGCTTTGGTGAGTGTTTTCACTGCGTTTATAAGTTTTAAAAGAGGTTTAGATCCTGACGATATGGTTGCTCCTGTGGTGACAACCGTTGGAGATGCCATGGGTATTGTGTTTTTATTTGTAATAATTGGTATTTTTGGTGTTGGAATATGAAGGAAAAGAAACATCGTGGTATATTTGGAAGACTTCAAAGGACGCCCAAAGAAAAATGGAAGAAAGAAGAGTTCACTGAACTTGAATATGAGCCTACCTCAGTTAAGGATCTGCTTACCGAGATGAAAGATATCTCAGAGCTTATCATTGATCTAGCATATTCAGCAGTGTTGTTTGATAACGAGGATATCGCAGAGGAAGTGAAATATCTAGAGGTCCGTATGGATAAACTGAATTATGATATCCGTATGATGGCGATGATGGCAACTCGTACCAAGGAGGATGCCGAGCAGCTTGCAGGTATACTTCAAGTGGCTGAAGCTGCTGAGACTATTTCAAACACTGCGGGTGATATTGTAAAACTTCTTTCTAAGGAGAAAACTGGTCCCATTCTTCCAAAAATTCTAAAACAAGCTGATGAGCAGCTTTTCCGCATTAAGGTATCATCTTCTTCGAAGGCTTGTAATCAGAAAACAGGGGATCTTAAGGTTGAATCTGAAACCGGTATGAGAATTATTGCGATACGTCGTGGTGAATGCTGGATATATAACCCTCAGTCTGATACAACTATTCAGGCTGATGACTGGCTTATTACTCGTGGGACAGATGAAGGATACAAGGATCTAAGTAAGTTTTTTCATGGTGAAATGGAGGTTTTAGAATGAATAAAAAATCAGTTGAAGATATTGTCTTAGAAATTAAAGATAAATCAGAACTTATGATCGACTTGGCTTATTCCTCGCTTTTATATGATAACGAGACAATTGCCAAAGAGGTTTATGATCTTGAGGATGTAATTGATGTTCTTTATCAAAATCTACAAAAGCAAACCCTTGAGAGTGTTGAAAATAAGAAACTTAAAATCAATGATGCTTTGACGGTTTTACGACTTGCAGATGCCGGTGAGCAGATAGCAGATGCTGCTCAGGAGATAGCAGATGTCGAACTACGTGACGTTGAACTTCATCCCATTCTCAAGATGAGTATCCGTGAATCAGACGTGGTTTTCACAAGGGTCAAAGTTGAACCAGGGTCTATCCTTGCTGGTAAAACATTTGGTGAGTTAAAACTTGGTAGTGAGACTGGGATGTATGTTAGAGCTATGCGTCATGGTAATCATTGGCGTTATGGTCCTGATAAAAACACAAGAATCGATGCAGAAGATGTTCTTTTCGCACGTGGACCTGAAGATGGAGAAAAACATTTAATCGATCTAAGTACCGGCAAATCTCAAAATATTTAATAGAAATTTTTATATATATAGTCAGTTATTTTTATTATATCAAAGGTTAAAAAGAGTACGGTTTAGCATGAGAAAAAAAATATTTGTAATTCTTGTTGTGGTTATTACTCTTATCAATGCAGTTTCAGCATTATACATATTTATAAATATCCAAATGTTAAAAACACCAAACATCACTTTTAAAATGGAAATCGTCGAAATAAACTCCAATGAAATGATTATTCATTCTACATTAGATGTAGATAACCCAAATAATTTTGAAATGATTACAAAAAATATCGCTCTTGTTACAATGACATCAGATGGAACTGAAGTTGGAAATATGTATATTGAAGGCGGTGTCATAGCTTCAAATGGTAACAGAACATATAACGATACTTACTGCATGAATTTTAAAAGCCATATTCCTGAAAGACTTAATACAATGATAAGTGGCGCTGTAGGTACAAGATTTTGTTTTTTAGAACTAACAATTCCGTTGTCTGTTAATGTTGTAACAGTAATTGATGATATTGTTGAAAACTTTGTACCACCTGAAACTAATATCCAAGTTGATTTCGATGATATCACACAAAGAAAAATAAATATTACAATTACTGTTGAAATGTTCAATTCAAATTCCTTTGACATCGAAATTGACGATTTATCATTTGTAATCCAAAATGAAACAGGTGGAATAGTTGGAGAGATAACCATACCTGGTACAAGATTGCTTACGAATACTACCACGGATTTTAAAGGACACGGCAGTGTTATAATTGAAATTTTAAATTCTGAAAAAACTATTATTGATATGAATTCTGAGATCACCGCGTTTATAGCTGGTTTTGAAAAAGTTTTACCATTTAATGTGAAAACTACGATTAACTCACCTGATCTGAAATCTATACTTCCAGGATCTACACCCACCTTTGCTATTATCCGAGGAGACTTCAGAGCGGGTATTTTTGGACTTATTGATGAGGAAACTCTTGAGGTTGTTAATCCTAATAACATCGAGTTTATTGTAAAAGATATAACTCTTTCGATAGCTAGAATTGACAGAAACACGAAACGTATTGTTGCAAGTGGAGAAATCAAGGATGGTATAATAAAACCTAATGGAACAACTGTTCTAAAAGGAAGTATGATTATTCCTTATAGAAAATTATTTATTCCTCCTCTTGGAGGTAGAATTATTCCCAATTGGTTAGAGATTATACTCAAAGCTAATGTTACAATTCAGGGTCTTGATGATTATTTCTGGGTGGGTCTTAAGGCTTATCAAGATTTCCATCCGTTAAGAAGAGATAGAGTGTATAAGGAACCCATAATTGTAGACTGGTTTTAACTTCTGAAATCATTTTGTTATGACGTTTTCATTCAGACTTCTTGCCCCATATTCGTCAACTGAACAAATATAAATCTTACCATAGGATGATAAAATCTTACAGATTTCATCGGTTTTACCCATAGCAAAAATTGAATTTCCAAGCATGCACATACTTGACATACCATAATTGCTTATAGCATCAATAGCCTGGAGAACCCTGTTTTCAGCCAGATTTGTTTTTTCTGTAAAAAGTTTTGATAATGCGAAAAAGTTTTCAACTGAAGGATTTTCTAAAATTTTTTTTGTACAATATTTACCATACTCAATGATTTTAATGGTTTTTTGATTATCTGTTAAAATTTTGTTTGTATTGATTTTTTTACCTATTACACATAATACAAGATCAAATTTCCCGGTTATATGCTCAATAACACCCCATGGTGGCAAACCCGCGGTTTTACGAATTTCAATGCCACCAAAACAACTAGCTATCACATCTCCAAGACCTGTTCTTAGCTTTACTTCTGCAAAATGAGAAGCACACATAGCATCATTATTTGAAACGCCCACAATTTTACTAGAGGCAAGTGTTGCACTAAGGGCACCTGCTGCGCTCATTCCAAAACCCTGACCCATAGGAAGATCAAGCCTGGTTTTTACAACAACTCGAATAGGCGTGTCACCAAATAGATATTTCAACGCAAGGATTGTGACAGGTGCTGAAGATTTTTTATCGTTGATAAAAACCTCAAATATCTGGTTCCTAGAATTTTCAACAGTAACTTCTGAAATTGCACCTAGGGATATATTTACACCAGCACCTATAGAACCTGTACGGCTCATATCCTCTGGATGATAAACTGGTTCAAAAAAACCAGAAATATGACCTGGTGCAAACGCTATGGCTTTCATAGTAATCCTCTTTATTTCACCGTGTCTAATATAAAATTAGTAATTATCTCTTTTTTTCCTTTTTTATGAACACATTTTTTGTTCTCATCTATTATCCAGATATCATTAGAATTTTTTGAAAAACCAGAAATAGTATTTGCCACAACAAAATCAAGATTATTTGTTTTTAGGAGATTATAAGCTTTTTCTTTTAACTTTGTTGTTTTTTCTTCTACTTTGAAACCGATAATTTTTGTTTTTGGGGCTTTTTTTCGGATTTGTGAAATAATCTTTGGAGCAGATGACATCTCAATAAGAAGTTTATTTTTACCAGATGGTATCTTTCCTCTCTGTTTCTTTGGAATGTAATCAGATAATGCTGCGCATACTATGATCATATCATATTTTTTCAGATCCTTGTTTTTGATAAATTTTTGTATATCTTTTATTGACTCAAAATCAAAATTTTTTATGTAATCAGGCACAGATTCTTTGCCGTATCCATATAAGATTTCGACATCTGCTCCTCGATAGAAAGCATTTTTTGCCATGGATACCGCTGTTTTTCCAGAGCTACGGTTTGTTATTATTCTAACATTATCAACTGGCTCTGCTGTTGGTCCACCAATGATTAAGATTTTTTTATTTTTAAGATCCTTTTTGTTGGTCTCACGGAAAACATTTGCAAGTATTTCTTCAATATTGGGCATTTTAGCCTTGTTTTTTTCAATAAATGGGTCGATGAATTTAATCCCAGCATCTTTACATTTTTTGATGTTTTGTTGAACTATTTTATGATCATACATTGAAAGATGCATAGATGGTACGATCAATACGGGTAAACCAGTGCCAACGGCTGTGGTTGCAAAGGTTGTTACACTTGTGTCATCTATTCCATGAGCGATTTTAGAAATTGTATTTGCTGTACATGGACATATCAATAAAAGATCAACAGGTGTCTTTACACGTCCGCAATATTTGACGTGTTCTGTTTCCCCAGTTAACTCAGTTATTGGTTTGTTACCCGTGGCAAACCAGAGAGCATCTGGATGTATAATTTTTGTAGCAGATAATGTCATAACAGGTATGACCTCTGCATCATGACGTATTATTTCACGAGCGAGTTTTATTGTTTCAACAGCAGCAATACTACCAGTTACCCCTAAAATAATACGTTTTTCAGAAAGACGTTTGCTTTTACTACCACGTATGTCATTAGATGGATGCATTATCGATCCCGGAAAAAATTATTTTTTTATCTAACTACCAGAACTGACATTGTAGCATGACGAACTACTTTATCAGTTACGCTGCCCAGTAGAAACCTCCCTTCTTTCCCGTATCCTTTGTATCCTAGTACAATTATATCAGCCTGATGTTTCTTAGCGTTAATTAGTATTTCATCTGCTGGATCACCAGCTTCTACAACAATATTAACTTTTGAAACATTATATCCAATTTCGTCTACAATTTTTTTAAGGGTCCCCATTGCCTTATCTTTAAAACTACCGGATTTCACGATTTCACTTAGGTCAATAGTCGGAAGCAGCATTTTGGTAAATGATGATTCTGCAAGTTCAGCAGGAACAATCGTAAGAAGGGTTATAACATCGTCTTTATCGCAGCATTTCATAACTAAATCTACTGCTTTTTTAGAGGCTTCAGACCCATCATATGCAACAAGCATCTTTTTCATGAAAATCAAAAGCACATATATATAATGGTTCTAAAAACGTTTCGTATCATTTACATAGGTAGGAGATAAAATCTGATAGAGGCATCCCATCTTCCCATTTCATTACATAATTACCGTTTTTACTTTTTTTAAGTTTTGGGAGGCGACGATGAATAATAATATTTTTACCCTCAAGACCATCGATATCCAAGGTGAAAATCCGCCAGGAATCCCCTCGATAACCCTTTGTTCTAAATGCATAAACTGCTAAGGATTTTGTTTTTTCACAGACATCTCTCATGTCTTCAGCCTGTTTCTGAATTTTTCCACTAACACTACTGAAATGTAATTTATTACTAACACTGGTTTTAACCTCCGTTAAAAAAGAAAGATCACCACGTGTCGCAACAAGATCAACACCAAGAGACCCCGCAGCACGAATAACAGCAAAAGGTTTGTCACATATCTTGTAATAATTATTTTTTTCTAATATAGAACAGGTCTTGGTTACTTTAGTAAGAGTTTTATCCTCACCCTCAAGAATGCTTTTAAGCTCTCGTTCATATTGACTAGCGGACATAATAATATTTAAAATACATCGAAAGGTTTTAATGTTTGGCTTTTGTTGTAATATTGTTTGTCATTCTATCGGAGGCATAAGTATGGCAAGAGAGGTTATTGTCAAAGAAGCGATGAAAACTAATTTAGCAATAGTGAAACCTGATATATCAATCCTTGAAGCAGCGAAATTAATGAAAAAAAGAAAACTTGGAAACGTGCTAGTTGTTGAAAATAAACAACCTGTTGGGATATTGACAGAGAGCGATATCCTTAGAAAAGTAGTAGCCGAAGGAAAAAACCCTATAGACGTTATTACAAAAGATGTAATGAGTACACCTGTCATTATTATAGACCCTTATTGTTCACTTGAGGATGCTATGAAAACTATGGGCAAATGTAATGTTAGACGTTTACCTGTGATTGAGAATAATGAGCTTATTGGCATAATTACCCAAAAAGATATTTCAATGATTTCACCGATTTTACATGAAATATCACGCGAATGGTATGATATAACGGTACGTGATGAGACATATTATAAGAAACAAATATTCTCTGGTAAATGTGAGGATTGCGGGACTCTTTCAGCTAGCCTTAAAAATGTTGATGGACGTCTTCTCTGTGATGATTGTATTGATGCGTTGAAATATGAATAAAAAAACACATACAGTGTTTTTTAGATATATGGGATGAAATGAATATGAAAGTTAGAAATATCATGACAAAGGATGTAATATCTGTTGATAAAGACGTTAGTCTGGGGCAGGTTTTTAAAATTATGAAGAAGCATAACATTACAAAGATACCTGTTTTAGAGGAAAAAAAACTCATAGGAATGGTTACCGATAATAATATTGCTTATAAAATTGGTTCAATCCGTAAAAGGGGTGTTTCTCCTTCACATCTTCATGCTTCTAGTGTGACTGATAAAAATATTGAATGTGTAAATCCTGATGCTGAGGTTAATACTATCCTAAAGAAGGTGGGGCAGCCTGGTCCTACGATGCTTTGTGTCACTGATAACAACAATCTTTTGGGCGTTATCACCAAGGCTGATCTTTTACATTTAGTAGATAGTAAAAAACAAGTAAGGGAAATTATGAATAAACAAATTTTTTCTGTTTCTCCTGATGATAGGGTTATTCATGCTCGTCGGATAATCATTGATGAAAACATTGCACGTCTTCCAGTTATAGATGAGGGTAAACTTGTAGGTATGATTTCTGATACTGAGATAGCGTTTGCTCTTGCATCTGTTAAACGATCTTTTCCGCTTGGTAGGCAGAAGCATCAGCTTGATGAACTACTAGTAAGTGATGTTATGAAAACACCTGTTCTTTGGACTGAGCCAAATATGAAAATCAGTGATGTTGCAACGATTATGTTGAAGAACAATGTTGGTGCTCTTCCCCTAGTTGAAAATAATAAAATCGTTGGTATCATCAGCAGGACTGATCTTTTAAAAACAGTTTCTCGCTAAAACATTTTAAATTATGACTGGATTCTGTTTATTGTCATGAGTTATCATATTGCATCTGATGAACAGATAAAAAATGGTCTAAGCAGGGTTCTAAAACAGTATCATACGGTTATTTCGCAGAAAAAACTAAGGGATCTTGTCACGAAAGAGATTAAAACTAAAAAGAAGACATATGGTTTTAGTGGCGTTAGACTTAGGAATATTGCAGTTAATAGTGATTTTGTGAAACTAGAAATCCATTCCAGAGAAGGTGATCCTAAAAAAACTATGAATAAATGCCCTGTTTGCCATGATAATCTTAAAAGGGTTAAGAATCTCACGATTTGGGGTGGAGAGGTAACCATTGAGTTTAAATGTAATAAATGTGGATATTGGACGGGTAAGAAAAAACGTATACCAACGCTTTATGTTTTTCATTATAAAAAATCTAAATCTAAAAAATAAGATATTTTTTAGTTATATCCTCCTATTTTTAGACTTGGATCACCCAGTAGCAACCATTGTTCGCAATTTTTAACGATTAAAGCGTCGCCGTCAGATGAGTTGTCACACCAATTTATAGAAAAATTCTGTAGGAAAGATGTAACTGTGTTGCTCCAGATGTCACCAATTATATCTATATCTTTTAATCCATATTCCTCAAAGAAATGAATATCAAGCCATTCACATCCACCCATTTCGCTGTTTATATCTGATGATTCATAGCTGAATGCTGTTGATGCTATAACTGCTATGCATCCGCCAAAAGGTTTTAGAGTCAATGCTTCACCCCAGCATCGTGGGATATTATATTTTATTCCCTGGTAATAAACCCATTCTGATTTAGTGATGCTAACATTAAACATGTTATTGAAACAACCACTTGCACTAACACATACTGGGAGTTTATTGATGTTAAAAAGAAAGGGTATATGTATAAGTCGAAACGTACCAACCGAGGTTTTACTATCATTTGGGAGAAATGTAGACCATAAATGTGGTCCTCCATGACCCGAGAAAAATACGAAACCACAGCCGTTGTTTATTTCTTTTACAACATTCAACCAGCTTTTTAAGGTACCATCAGAGGCGTATAATTTCACTGGTTTAAAACTGGGCATCCTGTCAAGTCCCATTTGAGTATATACTTCTCCATCGTTGTATTCTGTTTTCTTTGTATAGGTATCGCCTCCAATTACAAGCATTTTTTTGAACCATGAATCAGAACATTCACTGGTTTCGTAGTTAATGATTTTTCGTACACCAATTATTACATCATATATATTACGACATGGAAGTCTTCCAACAGAAACATCTGGGTATAAATCTGGTATGTCTAAAGCCGGTTGATCGAGTGGCCATTCACCGAAAACACCATTGTTGTTGTCATCCCAACTTGAAAAGTTACCGTTTTTATCATAAATATCTGCGAAATATAGATCTGTTAGAAACTTGTTTTCATTGTAATTTCCATATTTTCTCTCCAAGTGTGTGTATCTAACTGGCATCCACCATGTTTCCTGATATCCCTGATTTTTTCTTCCACCTACCAATAATACATACTTGATGTTCCATTCTTCAAGTGCTTTTTTTATGAAGTATTTGATTTTTTCAGGCTTATCACGTCCTTCCCAGAATGTTTGCTTGTACACGTTTTCTAGAGTTACAAGTTTTGTTTTCATATTATGATTGTTTTTATGTTCGACTAATGGTGTGAGATATTTGTAGAATTGTTTTGGTGCTATTATTAAAAGGGTATATTGTGTTTTTTCTTTTATCTTATTTTGATTTAATATTGTTTTTTTACCTTCAATTGGGATTATTGAGCTTGAGATAATTAAGATTAACAATACAATTAATATCTTGATTGTCTTTCTTTTCATTTAATTTTCCATATTTATTATGATGGTGCTTATATATAAACTTTTAATTTTATTTTTAAAGGCATAGAATAGATAACTAGGACTTGAATTCTTTATCAATTATTTTTGTAATTGTTTTACCCCTCCCTACGGGAGGGATATGCACCTGCATATGCATATTATGTCGATATATTTATATAAGAGAATATACATTTGTTTTTTAACTAGGATAATGGGATGTGTGATGGGATGAAAATAGATAGACGTTTAGTGTTAGTAGGGGTAATGCTCATAGTTTTAAGTATGACCATGGCTACTCAGTATGCCACAACCAAGGTTAGTTATTCGTTTGCGATTGTTCACCCGAGTAACGCAGACATAAGGTTCATTGCTTCTGATAACTCATCTGATGATGGTGTAAGATGTTTACGAGTTAATGTCAATTCTTCGGGTACGCAATTTGTAACATTAGAGCTGGGTGAATTTCAACCTAACAGTGTGAAGAATTATACTGCCGCTTTTGGAATAGTGAACGAGGAACCATTCTATGTGAATTTAACACATGTAACAGTAAGTGGTGTTAATGCGTCTTATTTAGATATATGGGTTCATGATGATAGAGATGCGTTATTCTTAGGCAATGATACACATCAGCAGTTGGTTATTAACGATGGAGTTGCTTTGTTTACTGCTAGTGATACTGTTTGGACTCTTGCAACAGGAGATCAGGATGTAGAAACAATGGATGACGATTTTGTTGCCGGTGGTACTCTTGTGACGCAATGGGATACTACTGCCAATGTGCAGTTTAGTGAAGTTGACACGGATGCTGCTAATAAAACAAGTGATTTCGTATGGATCGGAGTTAGTCTTGACATTAAAAGTGATGCGGCTCTTGTGGCTTCTGCAACGGGTACTATAGAGCTTCACTTTAAGGCATCTACTAACGATTAAATAAAATAATACCAATTTTTTTTCTTTTTTTTTAATTTTTTAGATTATTGTTAGTGATTGGCCTATTCTGTATCTAAAAGTAGCTTAAGCGTGGGTGTATATATCCACAAAAAACACAATGTATATATATTTCAGTATATATACCTGTAAGCGCAGGATGGGTATATGCCTCTAACACGTAAAACAAGAGTTTCTGGCAGTAGCATTGTTATCACTATTCCTAGTCAACTCGTTGAAGCTTTTAATATAAACAGTGGAGAACTCGTTGAGATAATACCCATTGGAAATGGTGAAATCAAAATCAGGAAACATGACTCACAAGAAACACCTGGGGGTACAACGTGAACAAGAAACTAGCGATTCTATCAGTTTTAATCGTTATCACAATCCTTCTTAGTGGTTTTAACTCTATTAAAATATTTGGAACTGAGTACGCTGAACTGAAACCAGGGTATTCTTTTACGATATCCTCTGGGGAGGATTGGTTTGATTGCAACTGGACGTATTGTAAACAAATAACAATTGATCATACAAAAGTAGAAGAGAATCAAGTGAATTACCCTGTATTAATCAATACTTCTTCAGATCTGGATCTAGTAGTACACGCGCAGAGCAACGGGGAGGACATAATTTTTGTAAATAGTTATAACTCAACCCAGTTTAAACATGAAATAGAAAAATATGACAGTGGCACCGGTGAGCTAGTAGCATGGGTAAAAGTAGATAGCATCTCTGCTTCAGCTGATACAGTTTTTTATATGTACTATGGAAACCCCTCATGTGCTAACCAGGAGAATGTAACTGGGACATGGGATTCTAATTTCATAATGGTAAACCATTTAGATGACAACAGTAACCCGCTTGGTGATTCAACATCATACTGGAATAATGGGACAAACAGTGGAGCAACATACAATAATTCTGCGAAAATAAACGGGGGATACAATTTTGATGGAGGTGACAGCATCAGCTGTGGTAACAGCAGCAGTTTGAACATAACTGGTAGTATCACGCTTGAGGGATGGATGAGAGACCCGCCAGTTACCAGTGTAGATGATAAAAAAAATATTGTTAAAATAGTTGACAAAAAAGAGGAATATCTCAACATACGATTAGGAAAAAAATTCCAGATTGAAAGAACCATCCAAGTAGACCAGGCAGATGAAATAATTTTTGTAGCATTATTTTCATCAGGTGTGAAACTGTCGGATATGATTGTTACTAGTAACTCAGTATACAACGGGACATTTTCCAAAGAAAACCCTGGTACTTATACAGAGAATAGAATTGAACAAATAAGAAAAAAACTTCCAGATAAAATCCAAGATTTAGAATATATCTCATATTCAAAACCATTTAAAATCCAAGATCTTGCCACGGTTAAGATGTTTTTCTCACAGTTTTTAAACAATGATTACATGTTCAACGGGCGGATTAGCTATCTTGTTATTTCCTCAGATGATGAGTATGATTATGAGACTACTACTCATTGGGATCAATCATGTTCTTTTAATGATCTGATTATGAAATCCATGCTGGATAACATTAAATCAGATGATGGAGATATTTTTTCTAATCCTTTTTTTGAGGATGTAGTTGCTGATGATGAAACAAGTTTTGCGAAGATGTTTGCAGTTAATCCATGGTTTAAAAGAGAAGATAATTCTGATTTTAAGATTTCAGTACCTGAGGTACGTTACCCGTTTCAGGTTGATTTTGTTTCGTTGACAAATCAGAAGCAATTGGATGATTTTGATCTTGAGGATTCTAACAATAATGGGTTATACGACTGTGTTAAATGTTGTATTGATAAAATCTCAGAAGTGTTTGCTACATCTGTTGATTATACCATGGTGGATTATAAAGATGATGTTTCTGATCATATTGATAATGGTAATGGAACATATACATCGATTATTACTAATGGTGCTAAGAATTATTATGACAAAATAACTGGTAGATTTAAACCTATTAACAGTGTTATTAAAGAGTCAGATTCTGATGAATATGTTTTTGAAAACACTGAAAATGTTGTTGAATCATATTTCTCTAAATCGGGCATGGTGAAATTTAAAAATAAGGATTCCCATGTGATTTTCTACCTTATTGATCAGGATTTTGGGGGGATAAATTCTAACTATGAATTAAATGTTGAAAATAATACTATTACTTATGAGAACATCTATGATGACATTGATGTTAGATATGATGTCGGCTCAGGTGGTCTCCTTGAAGAGTTCATAGTATATAAACCAATGAATATCACAACGGTTTCTGAAAGATTTGAAACAACAAATGATGTAAATTATAAAGAAATGGATGATGGAAGTATTTGTTTTTATAATCAGGATAACGAGGGTGTTTTTGTTATCCCTGCTCCTTTGATGTGGGAGGATGAAAACAAAGAAGAAAAATGTGATGGTTTACATTATGAAATAACACAAAAAGATAATACGCTTATTATTTCAAAAATAATAGATGAACAGGGAAAAAAATGGCTTGAGGATGAAAACAGAACCTATCCTGTGGTTATAGATACCACTACAATTATTTATTCTACTGCTCAAGATGGACGGGTTCAATATACTGGTTCTGTTAGTTGGGCTGCTACCAGAGGTGCCAGCACAGGTATAACTTTTAGTAACTCAGAATCATCTAGTAGCGCCGGTATTTATTCAGCTTTTTTACAAGGAACACCACCATTTACTCCAGATCGATGGACTTGTACAAGGAGTTTTTTTGAATTTGATACCAGCAGTCTACCAGATGATGATATAATCGATTCAGCATCAGTAAGGATTCGGGGTCTCACAAATGCAGATACTACTGTTTGTATACTAACTGGGACACAAGGTAGTGCTCTTGATAATGATGATTATAATGCATATAGTGCGGGTCTTCTAACAGAGTCACCTGTTAGCTGGTCTTCTTCAGGGTGGAATATATTTACATTAAATCCAACTGGACTAAGTAGAATCAGTAAGACTGGTAGTAGTTATTATTGTCTTAGAGATTATCCCCATGATTATGTCGGTGGTAACCCTTCTCTCGCTCCTCAGGATGCAGAGGGTTGTTATTATAATGATAGCGGCGGATCTTATGTACCTTATATGTATATTACTCATCATACAAATATAGCTCCAGATACATCTATGGAGAACTTTCCTGAAACAGCAGGACCAAGTGATGTTGCAACTATTACAGGCAGTGCAGCCGATGAGGATGGCACAATCGCAGGTGTATATTTATTAGTAATAAACAATACAGATGGCACAATGTGGTGTGGTGAGGAGGAGGGGTGGGGGGGAGAATGTGCAGAACAGCAAGGCGAATGTGGTTATGTTATCTCAGCTAGTGCTACTGATGGGGATTTTGATGAACAGGAGGAAGATTGGACGTATACACCAGAGTTCGAATGGGTAGACGGAAAAAGTTATACCATTAATGCAAAAGCAGAAGACAATGATGATGAATGTGATTCCACTGAAGCCTCTGATACTTTTACTTATTCAGATACGAATAATCCTCCTGTAATAAACGAAGAAGGTTTATTTCCAGAGAATGATTCTAAAGATATATGTTTACAACCAACATGTCATGCTGCTGTTTCAGATGAGGATAGCGATTATATGGATGTACTCTTCTTCGAGAACAGTACTAGTAGTTGGATATGTCGTCAGACCAACTCTTCAGTAAGCACTGGAACAACATGTAAGTGGAATTACAGCCAAGCATCAAGCGGTGGAACCAAGTACTGGTGGAGAGTAGTAGCCTATGATCTTAACAATGAAACACCCACTAGTGACTCGGATCCCAGTAGTGGATGGACCGATGACGATAATGCTCGTGATGATGACACGGGTACATGTGCAACTTGTACCAATGGTGAAGCATATCTATATCTAAACCTGACCAGCGCCGAAGACTGTAGACAAATATGGTTCATTGCATGTGGCTATGCCGCTAAGGAGGGAGAAACAGAAACAGCAATGATAATTGAATACGACACCGGCGGGGGCTCCTATGAGATAGTTTATGAGGAAGGAGTTTCCTCCAGCGAGGAATGGCGATCAGTTATTATTAATGATGATGGAGTAGCAAGAACA
>Ga0272442_10001747_pt1 | contig 32359 bp, 23 predicted proteins | sample SSMForm2O_FD_200262 | JGI IMG/M metagenome (GOLD analysis project Ga0272442, IMG submission 200262) | Marine sediment archaeal communities from Little Sippewissett salt marsh, Falmouth, MA, United States - SSM-Form-2O | ecosystem: Environmental > Aquatic > Marine > Wetlands > Sediment ... | reverse complement strand
TCGCGCCCAAAATTGAAAACCATGCCCACGTCATTGCCTGGTCGCCGCGCCTGTACTCATCGGGGCTGGCCTCGGTCGGCGACAAGACCGCCGGGGTGCGTATTATCGGGATTGACCTTGATCGCGAAAACGAAGCCACCCGCTTTTACAAAAAAACAGCCGATGGTCGCACCTTCTCCGCCCCGGATGCCTATGAGGTCATGCTCGGAATCGGCCTGGCCAAGACGCTCAAGGCCGGGCCCGGCGACACCGCCGTGATCGTCTCGCAAGGAGCCGACGGCTCAATCGCCAATGATCTGTACGTGATCGTCGGTATCATCGAAACCGGCGACAATCTCGTCGACAACGTCATGTTTTACCTGCCCCTGGCAGCCGCCCAGGAATTGCTGGTGCTTGAGGGGCGTATCCATGAAATGGTGATTATCGCGGATGATCTCGAGTATGTTCTGCAGGTAACCGACGAGATCAACGCCATGCTTGTCGGCACCAATCTCAAAGCCGCCCCCTGGCAGGAATTCGCCGCTTCATTTTACCGCGCCATGAAAGCCGACCAGGAGGGCACCTGGATTATGCTGTTTATTATCATTATCATCGTCGCGGTCGGGGTGCTCAATACCGTCCTGATGACGGTATTGGAACGAACTCGCGAATATGGAGTCCTGCGTGCCATCGGCACGTCGCCGAAGCGGGTCTTCAGTCTGGTTATATACGAGGTCTCTTTCATGGCGTTGATTAGCATCGTGGTCGGGACCATTATCGGGGTGGGTATAAATTATCTATTATCATTTACGGGGATTCCCATGCCGCTGGAATATTCATACGGGGGAATCGAATTCAGCCGTATGCTCAGCACTATTTCGCCGCGCAGTGTATATATCCCGATCCTCACCGTGGCGGTTTCATCATTGCTGATATCTATTTTGCCGGCCCTGAAGGCGGCGCGAATAGCACCGGCAAAAGCCATGAGAACGCATTAGGATACGTGACATGTGGACTTATATCAAACTGGCCTGGCGTAACCTGTTTCGCAACAAACGGCGGACTTTTATCGCCGGGAGCGCAATCGGGATCGGCCTGGCCGCTCTGATTTTCACCGATGCCATTATGATCGGGATGAAAGATAATCTGATCCACTCGGCGACAGCGTCATTCCTCGGAGAGGGGCAGATTCATCACAGGGAATTTCGCCAGACCATCGACGTCGACCTGACCATTACCGACGGGCATGCCGTCCTGGCCGACCTGGCCGAGGAACCACTGGTCGAACACACCGCGCCGAGGACAATGGCGTTCGGGATGATTACCTCCCCGGCCAACGTCAGCTCGGTTTCGATGTTCGGTGTCGACCCGGTGGTGGAACCGTACCTGTCGCAAATCGACGAAGCCATCGTGGAGGGTAGCTATTTCGGGAAAAACACCGGCCATGAGATTCTCATCGGGAGCAAACTGGCTGAGATTCTCGAAGTCGGCCTGGGTGACCGGGTGGTAATGACGGTGGCGCAGGCACACACCGGTGAATTGTCGCAGGAGTTGTTCCGCGTTTCGGGCATCTTTCATTTCCATGTCAGGGAATTGGATCGAAGCATGGCCTTTGTCAGGCTTGACAAATCCCAGGAGATGCTCAACCTCGGCTCGGAATTCCACGAGATTGTCATTAAATTCACTGATATCGAATTCAGCAGTAACACCGATCATCCCTTCTGGGAGAAATATTCGGGCGAGGACAACGAGGCGCTCGGCTGGCCGGCCCTGTTGCCACAGTTGAAAGCGGCCTTCGACATGTCACAGTACTCCATGTTCCTGATCGGATTGATCTTATTCGCCGTGGTGTCGCTGGGCATTATCAACACGCTGTTCATGTCCATGCATGAACGCATGTTCGAATTTGGCGTCCTGCGCGCGGTCGGAACCCGACCGCTGGCGATGGGGCGGTTGATATTATTCGAGGCCGGCGCCCTGGCAATTATCAGCATCGTACTGGGAACCATCATCGGCTTCATCACGACCTACATCGTTACCAAAACCGGCATTGACTACCAGGGCATCGAATTCGTAGGAGCATATTTTCGAGAATTGCTGTACCCGGTCATGCAGGTTCAGCAATTTATATATTACCCCATTTACGTTTTCATTTTTACGATGATAATCGGGTTGTACCCCGCGGCCTACGCCGCCCGGTTGTCGCCCGCGGAGGCCATGCGGAAGGCATATTAGAGGATTATGATTATGACGGATACCAACCAGCAGGAAGTAATTGTCGCCCGGGGCGTAATAAAAACATATGACGACAACGGCGTCCCGGTCGAGGCGATTCGCGGCATCGATCTCACAATTGAGCGGGGTGAGTTCACCGCCATTGTCGGCCCGTCCGGTTCCGGAAAAACCACCTTCCTGAATGTGATCTCCGGGCTGGATACGGTCACTGAAGGTGAAATTCTTTTAAACGGCCGTCTTCTCTCCGGCATGAATGGTCGCGAACTGTCTGATTTCCGCCGGGACAATATCGGCTTTATTTTCCAGGCGTACAACCTGATCCCGGTCTTGACGGTCGAGGAAAACGTCGAGTACATCATGCTCATCCAGGGCGTTCCGAAAGCCGAACGACATCGCCGGGTGAGAGAGATACTGGCCGAGGTGGGACTTGAGGGTTACGCCGACCGCGTCCCGCCGCGCCTGTCCGGAGGCCAGAAACAACGGGTTGCCGTGGCGCGCGCCATGGTGGCCAGGCCGGCACTGGTGCTGGCTGACGAACCAACCGCCAACCTCGATTCCAAAACCGGCGCGGAATTGCTCGACATGATGCGCGAGCTTAACCGAAACAGCGGCATGACCTTCGTCTTCTCCACTCACGACGACATGATCATGCAACGAGCCCGGCGACTCGTGACTCTCAAGGATGGCCGCATTGAAAGCGACGAAAGCAAAGCATAAACAAACCGCCATGAACCGCCGGATAATCATTATGTATGCCCTGGCGCTGTTCGGTCTCGGTTTCATGCAACCGGGACAGGCCGCGGATTCATTCACCATCGAAGGGTACAGCAAAAGCTTTACCGTGGTTAACCGGTACCCCAAATGGCAAAAACCCGACACCATTCCCAACCCTCCCAACCTGAACTGGATATCCAATCATGTCAGGTTTAACACCCGATGGCGGCCAGCAGTGTGGCTGACCGTTCACGGCTCGTACGACATCACGCCCCGCATGATGCATCGCAGTAACCTGCTGGAATATCTCACCTTTTCCGAGATCGACCCGTTGTCATACCGTGTGGTCGATTTTGATTCGCGCCTGTACCCCTCCCTGAACGAGAGGGTTCGCGATTTCGCGTTGTATCACAACCTGGATCGCCTGCAGGCCGATATCAGGATGCCGTTTGCCGATCTTGTCATCGGACGCCAGGCCATTGCCTGGGGAACCGCCCGCGTCGTCAATCCGACCGACATTATCGCACCGTACACCTACGATGCCCTCGACACCGAAGACCGGATCGGCGTCGATGCCGTCCGTCTGCGCATTCCAATCGGCTTCATGGGCGAGATTGACGCCGGATGGGTTTTCGGCGAGGATGCCGATCCTGACAACAGCGCCGCCTTTTTGCGAACGAAATATTATATCAGCAAAACCGATATCTCGGCGCTCCTGCTTAGTTTCCGCCAAAACGCATTGATCGGGTTCGACCTGGCGCGCTCCCTCGGCGGCGCCGGATTCTGGGCGGAGGGCGCATGGGTGATGATCGACGCGTTTTCCGAACGGGACCGTGACTTTGATAATTACCTCCGTTTCTCAACCGGTATGGATTACAGCTTTTCCGACCGCCTGTACGGCTTCTTCGAATACCATTACAACGGGGCGGGGGCTGAAGACCCGGCGAACTATCTAACCAACATGGAGCACCCGGCCTACACCGAGGGGGCGGTGTATTTAATGGGACAACATTACCTGGCGCCGGGGATGACCTATCAGATTACTCCCCTGATCATGTTCTACGCACAGGCCCTGTGCAATCTCACCGATCCTTCGGTGTACCTTACTCCAACGGCGGAATACAACCTGGCCGAAAATGTGTACTTATCAGGGGGAATGTACATCGGGTTCGGAAAAACACCGCGGTTTGAATTCCGCTCCCTTGACGATTACACGATTACCATGCGCTCGGAGTTTCGCGGTTATCCGAATACGCTGTTTGTCAATCTCAAGGTGTACTTCTAACCGGGACGACGATCAGGGACACAGCGGCTCCGGTCCCGGGGGACTGCCATAGAGAAAATCTATCAAATACAACACGTCCAGCAGGTTAACCGCCCAGTCGGCGTTGGCATCGCCAGCTTCAAACGGTTCCGGTTGCGGTCCGGCGGGATCACCATACAAAAACGATATCAAATACAAAATGTCCAGCAAATTGATCACCGTATCACCGTTGGCATCACCACAGACATACAGCAGTTCTTCCAAACCCATGTCCAGAGACTGATTCTGGTTCATCATCAACACGGTATCACGGCTCTGATATCCGGGACGGGACACTCTGATCACCTGGGAACCGCCCCCCACTCCGGCCAAAGTGTAATTACCGGCGCTGTCGGTCGTTGCAAAAAGACCGCCATCGACCACCGTAACCCTGGCATCAGGCAATTCCGTACCCGATCCCTCCACGTGGATATAACCGGTCAGTTCGAAGTAATTTCCCACCATGACGGTCATAGATTCTTCCGTCATATTTTCAGACGGATCATACACCCGAACGGTTACGGTATATTCGCCATTATGAAAATTTGCGGTTTCCCAACTGTGTGCACGGTCGAGCGGCTCGATGATGGAATCTCCATCGGTATTGGTAACATTAAAGAAAAAATCCCGAACGTTGTAATCGCCCTGCGTGTAGCAGGTGGCATCCTGCTGGTACACCACGTCGGTGTTTGCTTCATAGTATAACAACCCGGAAAAACAAACCGATGTGGTCCACGGAAGCGAGGAATCTCCGTCGATCTTATATTCGATGCGGTGCGGGGCCAGCCGCCATGCCGGGTGATTCTGGTAATCGTAGGTTCTGCAGATTATATCCACATCACCATCAAGCACCGCCCCCTCGGCAAAGTATGAATATATTTCATTACGGCAGAAGGCAAACAACTGAGAGGAAATGGCGTTTTCGATCACGGGGGGATCGGGATCAAAGACAGATCCCAGCTCATCCATCGGGTTGGTTACAAACAGCCAGTTCCAGTATTGGCTCCAGCTCGTCGCACCCCCGGAATGCCGAATTTGGACAAAATGCAAATGGTGAAACTCGGCCACTGTCCAGGTCACCAGATCGCCGATGTACTGCCCCTCTTCCACGTAGTCCCCCACGCTGAGTCCCGCCATGTTGTAAATCGAAAACTCGCTCAAATGAGCATACAGCCAGGCATTACATTCATCACTGCCAGACGAATCACCGATCGCCACGCGCCAGTGCAATTCGGCACCGGTGGTCAGGATGGCCTTGACATACCCCGCCTTAACGGCATAAACCGGCGTCCCGGCCGGGGCCATGATATCAATACCGGGATGCAAATAAGGTGAACCACCATAGTATTGAAACTCTCCGTAGGAATTTCCGATACGATGCACGGTGCTGTCGGGATACACCGGCCAGGGGATTTCGGCAAAGGCCGGAAGACCGGTGCATATCAGCATACCGGCCAGAAAGATCATTATTGCCGTACGCATATTACCTCCAGTCAAGTATCTCGGTGGGACCATGTTGAGTACTTCAATATAGCGTACAAATGTATTTTGTCAATGATAATACCGAAGCCCGGACCTGCCAATCAATCCATCGAAAGGCAACGGAAAAATCGCTGTTGGGTGCCGTCATTGAGCATGATGGGCGATTCCATCACCGCCCTGATACTATCAGGGGTAATCAGGTCGGGATTATAGGTAAAGACCGCCTTGTGTTCGCTGGCATAGGTAGTAATACCGGTAATACCGGGAACCCCTTCATACATATTGCTGAAAAAGGTCGCCGTCCCCTTGCACCGGATCCCCTCGACCACACACTCCAGCCGGGTTCCCTCTCCCGAACCGAAATGGACTTCCGTCGTTGGTTGCGTGAACGCGGTGCGAAGAAAAAATCCGACGAACAGGGCGATGATGACCAGGAGCGGAATGATATATTTCGATACTGTCATGATTTCTCCTATAACGTGACCTTGAGTTTCAAAACATCCGGTTCGGGACAGGAATCCATGCATTCCAGGCAATTGGTGCAATCGCGATGCCGGACCAGCCGCAGTTCCTGTACCGGGATATCATGCGGACAGGCGTCGTTACACAATCCGCATTCGGTGCAGGCATTTTGATCGCGCACTATTTTTATCAGGCCCAGGCGACTGAACGGATCAAAGACCGCGCCCAGCGGGCAAAGATAACGACAGAAAAACATCGGAACCAGTAGCGCCCCGATCGCGATAACAATCAGAACGATCAGCGAGATAATCCCAACCGTCCCATGACCGAAACCGGAGAAAATGACATAGAACGGGTCGTAACCGCGCAGGATCAATTCACCGGTGCGATAGGTGAAAAACAATGACAGCCCGAGCACCACGTAGCGCAGAAGTTTTAACCTGCCGTTCAATTTTGGTCCGGGCAGGAGACGTCGACGCCAGACCATGCCGCCGACCCGGCCGAAAACTTCACTCAAAAAGCCGATCGGACAGGCCCAGCCACAAAAGGATTTCTTAGAAATCAACACCAGCACCAGCAGGGCCACCAGCAACGAGAGATTCAACGGCCCCAGGGCACAACTGAATTCGCCGTCCACAATCAGCCCCCACAGACTTTCCATCCCCCCGAACGGGCAGTAAGCCTCAAATGATCGCGATCCGTACCCCAGCGCCAGGTACAACACCATTCCGAGAATGATGATAAACAGCGCATAACGAAGATATCTGGTTTTCATGTCGTGTGTTACATCCTCTGCTTTGCCGTCAGCATCCGCGATTCAAACATCTTAGGGCGGGTAATCGGCGGCCGCTTCACACCTGTTGTTTCATATGCCGAACAAAGATACGATATCTCCTTTTTCCGTCAAGCGTTAATGCGATTCCGACCAAAAAAAAGACGGCCCACAATCACGGACCGTCTTGAATTACTATAATCAGGATATCTTACGGGCAGAGCGGTTCCGGACCCTGCGGAACACCGTAGAGATAGTCAATCAGATACAGCACATCCAGCAGGTTGATCGCCCCGTCGGCGTTGGCATCGCCCGCCTCCGGCGGATTCGGCGCCGCGCCCTGCGGGACACCGTAGAGATGGGTCACCATCAGTAACACATCCAGTAAATTCACATTCCTATCACCATTGGCATCGCCGCAAACATAATGATGACTGCATCCCAACCCCAGCGCTCCCATATTTTCACCGCACGAGTTATTTGCGGTGAGGCACGGTGAGTATTCCGCCAGGAAAAGATTCAAGGCCGACGTATCACAGAAACAGGGATTTTCACTCATATTACCATTCTGTGCCAGTTGATCCGCGATTAATTCCGTCCAATCGCCATTCGCATTGCCATAGAAATTACAACAATTAATGATTGGATTTGCGGCAGTACCAAATGTATGCACCGCGGTCCCTCCAGTGTTGAAAGCAATCAAGCAATTGTCAAAATACGCATCCGTATGTGAGATTCCGATTACACCGTTTAAGTCCGATCCCCCAACTGTATCACCAAAGATAGTACAGTTTGAAACATGGGCCGGTTGCCACATCACTGCGATTGCCGATGCATTATTACCGAAATTACGAACAAAAACACAGCCATCTATGATTGCCTCGGACTTATAACAACAAATACCACCTCCCGAACTTTGTGCGGTATTATCAGCAAAATAACAGGATTCAACTCGTGATTGCGAATACCGGAGAGAGACTCCGGCACCATATCCCTCACCATAAGTGTTATCAGCCAGGTTTTCGACAAACTTGCAGTTCCGAATGGTTGGTGAGGAGTAATGACAAAAAATGCCCGAGCCGAAATAGTTATAACCATTTTTAAAGGTAACACCCTCGATAACCGTATTCGTATCAACACCAATCTCGGCCCAAAGGCCATAGTGCCTGTTTTCGGAACTTCCTTCAAGATCAAGAATGGTATAATCCGGCCCGTTTAGTGTCGTAATAATTAATGTTTTTTCCTTCAAATGCAAATCCCTGTTTCCATCGCCGGAGTATATTCCATCGTACAACATGATTGTGTCTCCATGTATGGCCGAATCAATGGCCTGCTGAATCGTTGAAACATCGCCCGATCCATCAGGAAATACTCGCCATGTTCTATATTCGGCACTACAGCCTTCTCCAAAGGCACCGATCAATTCGCCACAATCATTGTTTTCAGGAAGACAGGGCGAACCTTCCAATACTGTAAACTCCAGCTCCCCGACATCACAAAAATACGGCCTTTCTGACATATTTGAATTCAACGATTCCTGATCGGCAATACATCCCGTCCAACCACTTTCCAGCAAATTAAATATATTGCAACAGAACAACTGCGGCAAGCAATCATCACTCCTGCAATGTATAACTTTGGCAGACAGATCATAAGCAAAAAGACAATTTTCAAATAACGGTGATGAATTAGCATGACATGCAACCGAGGAACCCATATTGGCATAATTGCCGACAAAATTACAATTGAATAATGATGGTGATGAACTGCTATCGCAATATATTGCGCCCCCATAATAGTATGCACTATTGTCAAAAAACACACAATTCGAAAGTTGAGGACAACAGGAATCAATCAAGGTCAATGCCCCCCCACTTTCATTGCTATTAATGGAAAAATACCTGCAATCTCTAAAAACGGCATTTGATTTTCGGCAAAAGATCCCACCACCTGCAGTGCCATTTCTATTACCCTCAAAACAACAATTGCTTATCAACGGCGATGCTGAATTTATAGCAATACTAAAGTCATAAAAACTGAACGGCCCGCGAAAAGTAATATTTTGTATTTGAGAAGTGGTATCTTCATTTGATGAGAAATAAAACAGTGTGCCTTTATAATCATCAGAAACTTTCACAATCGTATATTCCGGGCCGTTTTCCGATGTCAGGACAATTGCCTTTCCCAGAAAACTCATATTCCCATTACCTTCACCGGAATAAACACCATCACCAACCATAACGGTATCTCCGCTATCAGCTCCGTTTATGCCTGCCTGTATTGTCGCGGAATCGCCGGGCACTCTGATCGTCCTGGCAAAGATCGTTTGAAATGATATCAAGATGACAAGAATGAGTAATAATACGCGCCTCATCAGTTACCTCCCTTTAATTGCGTAATATCCTCAGATTATGATACTAGGACTCTATGATTGAATATATATAAAGAAGGCCAGGTTGTCAACATCAATCAACCTGGCCTTTTCTGCAAGTAGATAATATCTTACGGACAGAGCGGTTCCGGACCCTGCGGAACACCGTAGAGATAGTCGATCAGATACAGCACATCCAACAGGTTGATCGCCCCGTCGGCGTTGGCATCGCCCGCCTCCGGCGGATTCGGCGCCGCACCCTGCGGGACTCCGTAGAGATGGTCGATCACATACAACACGTCCAGCAGGTTGATCGCCGCATCACCATTGGCATCACCGCACATATAATTCTGGCACTGGTATGACAGCACTTTCAAATCATCGATATTCCATCCGCAATAGGTTGCGTAAGTATCGGTCGGGCCCATGACAAAGCGAAGATAGACCGTCGGCTGATCATCGGCGATGGCGGAAATATCAAATTCCATCTTGTACCAATCCAGATCCGACAGGGTACAGGTATTCTGCCACAGCGTCGTCCAGGTCGACCCGTCGGTGCTGACCGCAACCCCGGCCCGGTCGGCGGATGGATACTCCACACCCAGCCAGCGATAAAAGGTCAGGTGTACCCCGGTCATGCCGGAGCAGTCGATGACCGGACTGGTCATGGTCATCTCACCGAGGCTGTTTTCATAATTGCCATTGAGATTGTAACCAATCACATTTTCACCGTTACATCCCGAATACGGATCGGTGCTGAACGGGTCGGATTGCCCCTGTCCGGTAGGCACGCCGCGTGCCCAGAGACCGGTAACCGTCCAGCCCAGATCGGACTCGAAATCATCGGCAAACACTGTCACCAAATCCTTGATGACGGTCGCGGTATGCGGCTCGGCGGAACCCGGGTAGTCCTTCTGTCCGTCGGTCTGTTCTTCGGCGCTGAAATAATACTCGATCGCGTCGCCGCAATCCAGGGCCGGAAGCGTGGCGGTGTAACTGCCGGGTGCTCCCTCGATGGCCGCTTCGGTCTGCCAGTCACCACCGTTGACACGATAGTGCACCTGCCCGCTGGCCGAAACCAGAACCCCGGCTCCAACTGCGGCCACCTCAAAGACCAGGTCCGTTGTTTGGTCAATGGTCAGGGTATCGGGCATGTCATTCGGATAAGAGAAAGTCAGACCACGAATCGACTTGATCGCCACGGTCGGATCACCGAACAAGGTTGCTTCATAATAGCACCAGCGCATGCAACTTTCATTGATCCGATACAGATTATCCTCTTTCGAGTCGTGATTGGCTCGTCCCAGTTCGGTTTTGCCTTCGGCGGGATCGTACACCGCGTCCCAGAATTCACGATCGAAACGTTGTGAGGGACCATCGGTGTTGGCATTACCCCAACCGTAACGGGCATTCATCACGGCGGCAAAGGCGCCGCCAATGGGGTTCTTGATCGTCACGTACTCCGCCCAGCACTCGCGATCGTCAAATCCACCGGCATTACACCCCTGCGAGTACAAGAAGAAATGATCGGCATTCAGCAAATCAAAGAACGCTCCGCTGATGTCCATCTTGAGCGCGTTTTCATAATTGCAGTGGCCGTAATGATTGATCAGGTGCACCCCGGCATTGATTTGCGCTTTCAGTTCCGATGCCGGCCAGAAATTATTGCTCCAGTTCATGTCATACATGGTTTCCAGGTCGTAGACCGACGAGGGAATACCGACCGTGGTGTACCCGTGAGCGTCGGAACCGTCGATGATATCATCGGACGAGTAACCGCCGTACTCACCAAGTCCCCCGAACGTGAGATGCTCGCCCAGCATCAATACCTTGCTGAGGTATGGTGCCGTGCTTTCCAGGTAACGAATGGTCTTATTGACAAACTGCTGAACTTCGGTTGGAACACTGACCGAAGCACGCCCGACAAAAACTTCCGCCACCAGGTCGACATCACCACCGCCCGCCCCGTCATTCGGTTCGCCCCAAAAAGCATCGCCGTCGAAGTTGTAGGGCCCATCCAGGCAGGCAAAATAGATATCGCCGGGCATGGCATATTCCTCGTAACCGCTGGCCCCTCCCCAGGATCGTACATACAGGTCTCTGGCCGGGATAATATCATCATCGCCCCCGATGAGAACGTACTGAATCCCGTCGGTCTGATACGCCGCTGTAATATAGGCTCGGATATCATCGGGATCGGCACTGCCGATATCATCCGTGGTGCGAATTTCAGTGAGAATACCGGTGGTGTCGTGATAATCTTTAAGCGGCTGAAAATCCGCCGCCAGCGATGGCGAAGTGATGATCAGCAGATCATATCCTTTGGCGCCGCTTTTGGATGCGGCATAGGACGCAAGCTGTTCGGGATTATCAACAGTCTGCTCCATCTCGCGCCGGTCGGCATCCAGACCCCGCATCAATGATGAAGTCTTGCCCGACTCTGTCGTGGTCACAAGTACCTGCAGATCGGTATAATAGGACAATTCACCTGTGGCCGGGATATATTCCACCGGCTGAAGTTTGAGCACCAGCATGGTATACCCGCGAAAAGACTGCGGCCCGACCGCTTCAAACCGAGCTTCCGGAATCGGGCGAGTCAGTCCGTACACCGCCGGATCAGGAGGTGTGACCGAAATCAGGGCGGCGTCAACCGACAACGGATATGGCCGCTGAACCGGCTCAATGTTAACATTGTGTCCGACTGTTATTTTCGTCCCCGAAACAACCTCCACCCGCTCCACGCGGCTCCCTTCGGGAAGCAGAATACGTGCGCCCCGGGCCGGAAGCGCGGGTGCGCCGATGGCTCCGGAGTTTGGAGATTCGGGCATGATTATCCGGTCATACGGCTGATCATCAATAATAACCGTTTCCAGATAGGGTGACTCAAAGTGGTACGAGACTGCAACGGTCTCGGCCTGAGCCAGGCCGGTGATCCCCGCCGCCAGTCCGGTCAGCAGGAAAATCAGAAAGGCCGCTCGAGCCGGGCGTGAGACATGAGACATGGCAGATCCTTTCATAAACTTAGAAACAACATCAAGCGGTTATGATGAGGGAAATGAGGTGTTTTCGACAGAGACTGTCACTCCGCCGATGAGGTAATCCGTGCTTGATCATAATATACATAAAAAATCGTTTCATCCTACAGAAAAATATCCGCAATTGCCCTTATAAATATTCAAATTCATATTATTTGTTCCTTATCGGCAGATAATCTGTCATCGACCACCGCATGGCTCAGTCCGAATCAAGCGGCCCCGGGATGGGAGTTCCCGGGGCCTGAGCTAAACACAATCAATGAGAGACTGCTTTTATCAGTCTTGAAATGGCGGGATTTGATAACATCTCGCAATGCGGTGTTTATCACATAAAACAAAAAAAGCGGTAGAGCCCGGGCCGTTGCGGATTACCCAATAGATGACAAGGTCAGCATCCGGGCTTACCGGTAATATTGTCTGAGTGTGATATTCACTGCTTGTGTTATACACAATCGCGCTCATATCTACATATAATGTAGATATAAGCGCGAATATCTTTCATTCTTTTTCAATTCGCCGGAAATAGATTCACGGCGATTGATCCACACCAGTCGTCACGGACACAAAGGTGCCGGACCACGCGGAGTCCCATACAGGAAATCTATCATATACAACACATCGAGCAGATTGCAGTCACCGTCACCGTCGGCGTCTCCCGCCGCCAGGGGTGCGGGCGCCGCACCATCCTGGTACAGGAAGTCAACCAGCGACAGGATATCAAGCAGGTTTACCAGACCATCACCGTTGGCGTCACCGCAATCATAAGTCAGGGTTATCATACCGGCAATATCAATCGGTGCATAGGTGATAATCGGTCCATCAAACGTCGGCAGATGCGTCGCATAGCCGTCGAGGACAATCGATGCGGTCTGGGTGGCGTTGGCGGATGGCGAGATGGAGAAATACAGCTTCACCAGCGGTCCGGAACCCGGCTCCAGGTCAGCCGTGGTGCTTTCGGTATTATACATGGAAAAGGCTCCGCGCCGGTTGTACGGATCATACTGCAATTGTGTCTTATGATCAAAATAATCAACACGACACCCGTCGGTCGAGAACGAATCAAGCGAGAGAGCCAAATCACCGGGGTACTCCACCGGAATCTTGATGGTTCGCAGGGGAACCGTATTCGAACCGGAAATGATCACCTCAACATCTGATCCGGGATCGCCCATGACGGTTGAACCGATCAGGGTATCAGCCAGAACCGAGATATAATTGGTCGTTTCATATGAGCGGGTTTCTTCGCCGGCGATGACAGTCAGCGTAACATCGTAACGACCGGCCTGTTGATAGGTATGCCCCGGCGACTGCACAAAAGAAGAGTCCCCATCGCCAAAAGCCCAGATCCAGGAAGTTACGTCCAGCGAACTGCTACCGGTGAATTGCACCTCCAGCGGGACCTGCCCCCAGGTGGTGTCGGCCGCCAGCAATACCCCCCGATCCGGGACGATGTTGGTCAACATGTATTCCACCGAAGGTGAACAACCATCCCATGGGCAGTATAAATCATCAATCGTGTACCATGCGTTATTGGAACCGCCCCAGCCATAATTAAGATGAAGCTGGTATAAGTCGTCAACCTGTCGCCAGCCGTCACCCACAATGGAATGCGACTGGATGCGATACTGAAACGGGCGTCCCGCCTCGGATTCGAGCCGAATGTAGTCGGACCAGACCTGAAGCGGATAATCGGAGCGATCATGTTTCTCGATCCAGTCATGATAGCGGAAATAAAACGGAAGAACGACTTGCGCGTCGGCGGTATAGGCGCCCGAGCCGCACCGACCGTAATCCATGGTAAAGGCAACCCCGACCTCGTAACACAATTCCGCCAGGGCGGCCTGTTCGTCGTCGTCACATCCCCCGTTGCAGTTGTTGCGGATATTTTCCCAGTCATAGGAATCGGAAAAGTCGGCGCTCAAAACCGCTCCGCTCGTACTTCCGCCGCACGAATTGTCGCCGGGCCACCAGTAATTGCGCGATGAGGTTCCTTCCGGCGGCCATTGATGATACGCCATGATCTGCGCCGACGCCGTAGCCACGCATCCCACCACAGTACGTCCGCCGTCTCCATAGGGACAATAATTATTATAGGGGAAATTCTGATGCCAGCTTGTTGTTAACAGCGGACCAAATTCTTCAAAAGCACCGATGCTTTTCTGCGCCAGTTCGGCATTAAACGCCTTCTCATCCAACTCGAACAGATTCCATTGATCGCGGTGTTCGGAGCCCAGCATGCGCTGGTCGGATTTGTCGGGTTGCACCGCCTCAAGACTGCCGTAGATATTCACAAATTGCCGAACGCGATGTTCCAGAACATCACGAAGCAGGGCCGGCATACCTTCCGGATCGTCGAAATCCAGGCGAAATTCATCGGAATAGGCCTTTACGGGCGGCATATCCTTGAGAATCGGAACCACCACAAAACCGGACGGATCAATCTCGAAATACCGTCCAACCACGGTGTCATTTGTCACCATTTCACGTTCGAAGGCTATCTGTGGAGTATCGACACCATTCCAGTTGCCGGTTTGAAGGACCATATAGTCCAACCAGTTGCGGCAAACGTTACGCATTTCATCAGGGGTGGCAGTTTCAGCGCAAATCTGAACCGAACCTGCGATAATGATAAGAATCAGGGCGCTAATGCCCGAGAGGAGTCGGCGTGGAATAATCATGGCTTCCTTTCTCGTCGGCGGTCGGTAAACACCGGGCAGTGTGAGGCACTTTATAGAATATACGGGCAATTCGCATTCTGTCAAGGCAGAGATTTTGCCCTGAGGTCAAAAAAAAAGGGCCGGCAGAATGCCGGCCCGGGTATGTGCTTTTACCGGAAATGACACTTATTCGTATATATCCTCAATCAGGTTCAAAACATCCAGCAGGTTGACCGCCTCGTCCACATTGTAATCACCGGATTCAAAGGGAACCGGATCGGGACCGTTGTTATACAGGTATGACACCAGGAAGAGTATATCGAGAAGGTTCAACACATCGTCGTCATTGACGTCGCCCGATATCAAATCAACGGTCACCCTGCCGTTGACGGTGGAAATTTCATTATGAACGTGCACTTCGCCAAACAGATTGCCGTTGATGGTCGGCAGGTAGGATGCCGAATAACCATCCAGTTCCAGCGCCACCTCCTGTCCGAACTCGGCATTGGGCGGCAGGGTGAAATACAGCTTCACCAGATCGCCCTGCCCCGGCTCGAGGAATGGCGCATAACCAAAAGACGGTGCTTTCAGCGAAACGGTCAGTCTCCGGTTAAACGGATCCAGGTGAATCAATTGCTGTAATTCGAAATACTCGGTGCGGCATCCCGCCGTGGAAAACGAATCAAACACCAGCGCCAGGTCGCCGCCGTATTCAACCGGAATTTTGATCATTTCAATCGGAAGCGTATTGCGACCGGCGATAGTCACCTCGACCGGATTACCCGCCCGGGCCCTGGCCGTTCCGGCTATCAGCGAGTCGGCGACGGCGTAAATATAGTTGGTGCGATCCAGCGTGTAATCTCCGGAGTCGGAGTGCACCGTCAGGCTCACGTCAAACGGCCCAACCGTTTCATACGTGTGCGTCACCGCCTGATTGCTTATGGAGGTTTTCGACCCATCGCCAAAATCCCAGCTCCAGCCGGTAACCGAACGATCGGAAACACCCGTGAACGTCACCTCCATCGGCACATAACCGATGATCGTGTCGGCATAAAACATGGCCCGTCGGTCCGGTTCGATATACCTTATCATGGTTTCCCAGCTCGGCGAGCATCCGTCCCAGGGGCAGTACAATTGATCCAGGGTATACCAGGCGTTAAACGGTCCTCCACCCCAGCCATAATTCATATGATACATGAACTGACCGTCGATAAATTTCCATCCATCGCCGACAATGGCATGGCGATAGATCGTATATAGCACAGGGCGGCCGGAATCGATCTCCTGCTTCAGCATCGTAAACCACTGATCAGGAAGATAATCGGAATGCTTCACTTCCTCGCAGTTGTCCTTGTAACCGAAATACATCGGGTATATCCAGGAGGCGTTGCTGGTATATGCCCCCGATCCGCAGGCCCCGTAATGCATGCTGAAAGCAACACCGGTCTCATAGCAGATTTCCTCCCAGTTCGGGATCGTGTTTGCCCAGTCATAATTGTCGGAGAAATTGGCCGAGACAAACTGCTGAACACCGACTCCACCACAGGAATTATCACCGTACCACAGGTACCGGCGACCGCTCAGGCCCGCCGGAGGCCAGGCATGGTACCACAATATCTGCGCGGCGGCCGTAGCCACACACCCAACCACACAGCGACTCCCATCACCCATCGGGCAAAGATTGTTAAACGGTGCACTCTGATGCCAGGCGGTCGTTATCAGCGGCCCCGCGGAATCTCCGACCAAACGGGCATCCTTAGTCAGGCCAAACGCGAAATCGGCGCCGTTGACCGCAAAACGCTCCCAGGCTTCCCGATTGGCGGGATCAAACAACGGCTCGCCTTTCTCCGAGGCCATCGCTTCCAAACTCCCATAATAATATTCAAAACGGTCGAAACGGTCCCGAAGCACCTCGCGAATTAACGCCGCGAAACCATCTTCAGCGCTTACATCCAGATCACTCTCTGTCGAATAGGCTTTGATCGGCGGCATATCTTTCAGGGCCGGGACAATCACAAAACCCTGCGGAGAGATACTATAACACTTCGCCAGCACCGTCCCCTCATCGATAATATCACTGCTTGCAATAACTTCGGGATTGGACATACCCGCCCAGGCACCGTTGTTATGAGTGCTGAGGGTCAGCCAGTTCACGCAGACATTCTGCATTTCCTCACTCGTGGCCAGCTCGGCCCGGGCGAACGAGGTGAGTAACATTATACTGATGACGACGGAAATGAACAGCAATCCCGCCCGTCCCAAAAGTCGGGGATTGATATGATTACTTGCAAAATCCGTTTTGCGGGGAACCGACGTGATACTGCGTTGCATATATACCTCCTGAAATCACCGCCAGTGGAAAGCTCACCCCATTGTAATCCTGCCAGCGAATGACAATATGTAATCGACCTATTCTCCCCCCAACTTAATATAATGTAATGGATAATGGGGGTTTGTCAACCATTAACCCCACTCGACGCAGATAAAACAAGCCCTCGGAAGAGAAACAAAGACCATTTAAGACCAATATTTTCATAAATTACTTGACAGTTACATATATTTGCATATTTTGCCAATTATACAATAATGGAGTATGACAATGAAACCTGACATGAAATTGCAATACCAGGCCCGGGCCGGAATTATTAAAGCCATGGCCCATCCCACCCGGCTGTTTATTGTCGATCAACTCGCCAAAGGGCCGCAATGCGTCTGTAAATTGACCGACATGATCGGCGATGACATCTCCACCGTCTCGCGTCATCTTTCGGTTCTCAGGAATGCCGGTATTATCAGCGCCGACAAACGAGGCCAGCAGGTGTTCTACACCCTGCGCGTCCCTTGCGTGCTGAACTTTTTCTCATGCGTGGAAACCGTTATCAAACTCAATATCGACGAGCAGGCGAAGGCGGGTAGTCCGGCATGACCATGAACTGGAAATCCGAATGGAAACCACTGGCCTGGATTGCGGCGGTATTTCTGATCTTCTATTATCTGCCGACCGGCTCGATGCGGTTTGAAAATTCCGTTATGGAGGCGTTGTTTCTCACCAAATGGTACGCACAGGAACATGTCCTGCTCTGCCTGATCCCGGCATTTTTCATCGCCGGAGCCATTGCGGTGTTTGTCGGCAGGGAATCGGTCATGAAATATCTCGGCGCCGGGGCGAAGAAAGTCCTGGCGTACGGAGTCGCATCGGTATCCGGTTCAATCCTGGCCGTGTGTTCCTGCACGATCCTGCCGCTGTTCGCCGGGATCTATCGCATGGGCGCCGGGCTGGGTCCGGCGACGGCGTTTCTGTATGCCGGTCCGGCGATCAATGTCCTGGCCATTATTCTCACGGCCCGTATCCTCGGCCTCGAACTCGGCGTCGCACGCGCCGTGGGGGCGGTACTGTTCAGCATTGTCATCGGTTTGCTCATGCAATTCATTTTCAGAAAAGAGGAACAACAAAAAGCCGCCATCCAACCGGTCATGACCGGGGAATCATCGCGGCCGCTCATACAGAATGTGTTGTACTTCGCATCCATGGTCGCCATTCTGGTGTTCGCCAACTGGGGAAAACCGGAGAGTGCAACCGGATTCTGGCATGCGATGTATTCGGCAAAATGGATTTTGACCGCCGCCTCCGCCATCGGTCTGGCGGTGATGCTGGTATTATGGTTCAAAATCAGGTTGTGGTACATCCTGGCAATAGGGGCCGTAACGACCGCGCTGGGGCTGTTATTCCCGAATCAGCCGATGGTTGCATTTGCCGTGGCGGTGCTGGGACTGTCAATCATCACCGCGCGCGATCCCGGCGAATCCGGTGAATGGTTTTCGCAAACCTGGGGCTTTGCCAAACAAATCATGCCGCTTCTCTTCGGCGGTGTCCTGATCGCCGGACTGTTATTGGGCCGTCCCGGCGGTGAAGGCCTGATCCCATCGGGCTGGATCAGCTCCTCGGTGGGCGGCAACTCGATCGGCTCAAATCTGTTTGCGTCGGTAGCGGGGGCGTTTATGTACTTCGCAACCCTGACCGAGGTCCCGATCCTGCAGGGATTGATCGGTAACGGCATGGGCAAAGGCCCGGCCCTGGCCCTGCTCCTGGCCGGACCGGCACTGTCGCTTCCCAACATGCTGGTGATCCGTTCGGTGATGGGCACCAAAAAAACCTTCGTCTTTGTCGCACTGGTTATTGTCATGGCAACGATATCGGGATTGATCTATGGCGCGATTTAAATAGCAATTACGAGAACTATTGACACCTTACGATAGAAGGACATAAGACCATGTCATCACGATCATCTCATAATACCAACTGGCTCGCCTATACTCTGACCAGCCTGATCATTCTTAGTGCGATAACCATTGTCGCTTTTATTACCAAAACCTGGGTCCTGACCGCTATTCCGATCGGCGTGCTGTTCGGTTTTTTCCTGCAAAAGGGCGACCTGTGCGGGTCATCCGCATTCAGCGAAGCTATTATGTTCAGGGATCGCAGTAAACTGCTCGGCCTGTGGGCGGTGATTGTCATCGCCATGCTCGGCTTTGCGGTGCTTGATTTGCTGGGCTATGTCACACTCAATCCGAAGCCGTTGCGGTATATCAGCTACATCGCGGGCGGGATTGTCTTCGGCGTCGGGATGGTGCTGGCGGGCGGATGTGTCAGCGGTTGCCTGTATAAGGCCGGAACCGGAAACCTCAATTCATTGATTGCTTTGCTGGGAATCCCGATCGGGATCATGATCGTGGAGTATGGTCCCCTGCATGGGATTCATTCCGTCACCAGGAACTCTATTGTAAAAATGTCCGACGGCGGGGTGGTCACTCTGGATCATGTCCTAAGCTTGCCGTTTTGGACGGTGGCAGTACTTATTGCCGCTTTGACCATAATCGGTATTGTCTTCTATCGGGCAAAACATAATAATAACAATAATCACCCACCCAAAACCCCGCTTTCATGGAAGCGGATCATGACCCATTCCTGGAAACCCTGGGTGGCGGGACTTGCAATCGGACTGCTAATGATCCCGGCCTATCTATCCTCGGCGGCCAGCGGTCGCAATTATCCGCTGGGGGTCACGCATGGCGTCATGCAGGCGGAGTTGCTCTTGATCGACGCCGATTTCAATCATGTCTACCAGCCAAAAGCCGCATCGTCTGCAAAATCCGAGAACACAACGACCGCCGAAGTCAAACCGGCGCCGGTCAAATCGGACAAAATAGTGATCTGGTGGCTGGTCGCGCTCATTGTCAGCCTGGTTGCCGGGTCATGGCTGTCGGCGCGGTTGTCCGGGCAGGCCAAACTTCTCCCGAAACCTCCCGATGAACTGCTGTTCGCGCTTTTGGGCGGGGTGCTGGTGGGAATCGGGGCCGCTTTCGCCACCGGATGCGTGGTGGGCAATATCATGTCGGGCTGGGCCTTGCTCAGTGTCGGGACAATCCTGTTCGGCATTGTCACCATGCTGGCCAACTGGGTGACTACCCGCGTTTACTTAATGGGAAGCAAATAACTCCTTATCATTCACGAAGTGAAAAACGGCAGGAATTGATCATGAAAAAAATCGAAATTCTCGGGACCGGCTGTCCCAAATGCGCCAAACTGGCGGAACTGACCGATCAGGCCGCCGCTGAGATCGGCCTTGAATATGAACTTGAAAAAGTCACCGACATTAATCGTATCACCGGGTACGGCGTGATGATGACCCCGGCGCTGGTGATCGACGGGATGGTAAAACTGGTCGGCAAAATACCGTCACTGGATGAATTAAAAAAACTGCTGGCATAATTACAGGACTGGGTTCAAGAAAGGATACTATGATGCGTACGATTATATTCATTTCCATCCTGACTGTCATGGCGGCGTTTTGCTTTGCCGAGGAAAAAACAATAGCACCGGCGGACACGAATGCGGTGGAACATACTGATTCCGTTACCGTCGGACGAACGAATCTATCACCGACCGTAATCGCCTACTATTTTCACGGCAACCGCCGATGTGTTTCGTGCAAAAAAATCGAATCATACTCACAGGATGCGGTCGAAACCGGATTCGCCGACGAATTGAAATCCGGCGCGCTCCAATGGCAGGTGGTTAATATCGACGAGGACGAATACAAACATTATATCAAAGATTACCAATTGTATACCAAGTCGGTGGTGCTGTCAAAGATTCAAGACGGCAAAGAAGTCGCCTGGAAGAATCTCGACAAGGTCTGGACCCTGCTCGGCGACAAGGAGGATTTCATGAAATATGTCCGGGATGAACTGCACGCCTTTCTGAATGAAACGCAGGACAAATAAATGGATTCTCTTTCCCTGGGCATTCTTTCGGCAATCTGGCTGGGCATCCTGACCTCGATCAGTCCCTGCCCGCTGGCGACCAATATCGCGGCGATTTCATACATCGGCAAACGGGTCGGCACGCCGCGCATGGTGCTCTTGTCGGGACTGCTGTATATGCTTGGGCGGATGCTGGCGTACCTGGTTCTCGGCATCATCATGGTCGCCGGGATCCTGTCCATCCCGGATTTGTCATACTATCTTCAAAATCACATCAACCAGTTCCTCGGCCCCGTCTTGATTCTGGTCGGGATATTTCTGCTGGAACTGATCCCCCTGCGCCTGCCCGGATTCGGTCTGAGCGAGAATATGCAGAATCGTGTCGCCGGATATGGTGTCTGGGGCGCGGGACTTCTGGGAATAATCTTCGCCCTGTCGTTCTGCCCGGTATCGGCGGCGCTCTTTTTCGGATCGTTGGTGCCGCTTTCGATCAAACACGGCTCGCGGTTTCTGCTCCCCTCACTTTACGGGATCGGCACCGCCCTGCCGGTAATCCTGTTCGCGTTCGTGGTGGCGATGGGGACCCGGTATTTGGGCGCGATTTTTAACAAACTGACTCAGTTCGAAAAATGGGCGCGGCGCATCACCGGCGTGATCTTCATCCTTGTCGGCATCTATTACACCCTGATTTATGTCTTTGGGATTCCTCTTTAATTCTCGCTTTTGACATAAACCGCCTCATTCCGCTTGCGTTCCCCGCCGATCTGTCTTACTATACCGGCCTGAACAGAAAATATGGGGTGTTAAATATGGAAGCCAGGATTATCAAAGAGTTTATCGAGCAGATTGAGTTGTTCAAGGACCTTGACGACGAGGAACGCGATCTGTTTGTCGATAAAATTGAAGTTATCGAACTTGAACCGAATGATTTGCTGTTTGAGGAAAACAGCCCGCGTAAAAAGCTCTACATTATATATAACGGCGAAATTGAATTATTCAAAAAAGCCGCGCTCGGCAAGGAAAACCGTCTCGCTTTCTTCAGCAAGTACGACTTCCTCGGCGAGGGCGCGCTGATGGACGACTACCCGCACTCGACCTCATCACGGGCACTGCTGAAAACCACCGTCTTTGCCATCAGTTGCGACGATTTCCGCGCCCTCTGCGAAGACCGTCCGACTATCGGCACCAAAGTCCTCTCGCGCGTGGCGCGGGTGATCTCGCGACGCATCCGCCAGGCCAGTACGCGCGTGGTCAATGTCGCCGCGCAGTACATCTCCGGCCGCACCCGTCACGAACACGACCTGCTTGGCGACCGCGAGGTGCCGTATGAATTTTACTACGGTATTCAGACCTTGAGAGCGCTGGAGAATTTCAACATCAGCGGTATCTCGCTGACGCATTTTCCGAACCTGGTCAAGGCGCTGGCGATGGTCAAGATGGCCGCCGCGAAAGCCAATTTCGAACTGGGTTTGCTCTCGCAACCGGTGGCCGATGCCATCGTGCAGGCCTGTAATGAAATTATCAACAGCCGCTATCACGTGCATTTCGTGGTCGACATGATCCAGGGCGGCGCGGGAACCTCCACCAATATGAACGCCAACGAGGTGATCGCCAACCGTGCTCTGGAAATTCTCGGATATGAGAAAGGTGAATACCGGTACTGTCACCCCAATAATCATGTCAATCTTTCGCAGTCCACTAACGACGCCTATCCGACCGCGCTGAAAATCGCACTCATCATGAGCAACCGGGAACTGGTCGAGGTGCTCCGGCAGTTGTCCGAATCATTTCATGACAAGGCCGTGGAGTTCACCTCCGTTATCAAGATGGGGCGCACCCAGCTTCAGGACGCCGTCCCCATGACCCTCGGGCAGGAGTTTGAATCCTACTCCTCGACCCTGGAAGAGGAAATCGAGCGGCTCGAGGAAAACGCCGATTTGTTTCTCGAGGTCAACATGGGCGGAACCGCTATCGGGACCGGGATCAACGCCGATCCGGAATACTCCGCCAAAGTCATCAAACACCTGCGTACCATCACCGGGCTCGAAGTAACCCTCGCGGAGAACCTGGTCGAGGCGACTCAGGATACCGGGGCATTCGTGATGTACTCCTCGGCGATCAAGCGGTTGGCACTGAAATTGTCGAAAATTTCCAATGACCTGCGCCTGCTCTCATCGGGGCCACGTGCCGGGATCAACGAAATCAACCTTCCGGCCATGCAACCCGGATCGTCAATTATGCCCGGCAAGGTCAACCCGGTTATCCCCGAAGTGGTCAATCAAATCGCATTCAAAGTCATCGGCAATGACCTCACCGTCGCACTGGCGGCCGAGGCGGGCCAGCTGGAACTCAACGTCATGGAACCGGTGATCGCGCAAAGCACGTTCGAATCCATCGAGATGCTGAAAAACGGCATGGCGACTTTGCAACACCGCTGTATCGATGGTATCACCGCCAACGAGGAACGGTGCCGGACGATGGTGCAACGGAGTATCGGGCTGGTGACCGCGCTTAATCCGGTGCTGGGGTATGAAACCTGCACCATGCTGGCCAAAGAAGCGCTGTCGACCGGGCGCGGCGTGTATGATCTGGTGCTGGACAAAAACCTGCTGTCAAAAGACGAACTGGACAACCTGCTTGCTCCGGAGAACATGATCCAGCCCCGGCGACAGAAATAAGACAATTTCCAAAAGGAAAATTCGGTCGGGGCGGGAACGAATCCCACCCCGGCCTTTGAATGGAGGGTCTTGAAAATTCCGCTTAGTCGTACAACTCTTTTAAGGTTAGCTTAAGCGTCTTCGGCTTGCCGTCGCGAAGGACCTCAAAAGTCAGCTTGGTCCCCTCCTCCTGTCGCAACAACCCGCGTAAAGCTAAAATCCCATCCAGATATTCCATGTCAATATCATTGACCGCCAGGACAATGTCTCCCTCTTTGAAACCGGCCTTTTCGGCGGGGGTACCTTCGGAAACATAAAACACATACATGGCGGTATCTTTATTATACATTACCTGCAGGCCGGATTTGTCTCTGGGATAGACCCGGTCAAAATCCGCGCCCTTCTCGAAAATCACCAGTTCGTTTTTATAGTCAAGATACACTACAAAACGCTGGAACATGCCATTGCCCAGATTCCCCGTCAGCTCTTTGCCCGAAAATCCTCCCTTGCCCTCTTGTAGTGGGAACGAGATCAGGGTGTTTTTTATGGTCTGACCCGCAAAAGTAAGTGAATCGAATTCAACCGTCCGGCTCAGCGAACTCCCGCCCGCCCCGAACGACATCCGCTCGACCCCGTCAAGTTCCAGAAAGCCGTGAGCCTTGGCATACGGATAGTGAAAACTGTTGCCGGATGCACCCAGGTCAAGATTCCATTTCCCGCCATGCTCCCCGTCAACCGTCATCGGCAGATAAAACATGTTGGACTGCGCCAGCGGGGCCTCGATGATGGTCGCTTCGCCGCTGTATGAAAAGCTGTCGGGATGATAGAATGAAATCAACTCATGCGCATAATCGACTTTGGTGGTCAACCGCGAGAGAAAATCATATCCCAGAATTCCGGCGACATCCAACCCCAGCGATTCGTAGAATAGCCAGCCGATATCGATTACAACCACTTGTTGCTCGGCGAATTCCAGCCCCGGCAGGCTGTATGGCGGCATGGTGGCAAAAGAAACGTCCACCAGGTTGCCCGCTCCCTGCCCCTTGATATTGCCCTCGACCTCAAACCCCAGCTTTTCGGCAAAGGCGCGGTCGAGCACCGATGAACTCGCGCCGCTGTCAAGCACAAATAGGTAAGTCTTGCCGTTTATCAGCACTTCCAGGTAAATATGATTCGAAATATACTCGAAATGGATATCCTCCGCGCTTTTACCATTGGCAAAAATAAAATCTTCAACGTCTTCACCGGGCGGATCAAACAGGACCGGATCGATCGGAATATCATACTCGACCAACGTGAACAATGTTGACTGTATCATCCCGGTCGGTTGCACGGTTGTTTTCTGCTGGAATGACATCAGGATGCCACCCACGTCGCGATAATCTGATATCAGCGTATGCGACTCACCTGCCTGGCCGATCGCACTGCTTTTAGTCTGAAGAAATGACGATGTATCATAATAATTATAGGTCACATCCTCGTTGATGCTGTTGGCCATTTTGATCTTATAGCAGTCCCGGCCCTCAACCTCTTCAATACCCTCCAGCGTAACCGTGAAATTTTTTGAATCGCGATTCAAAAAATCATACTCGGCCTGGAGCATGCCAAGCTGGCGGGCTTCCAGTGTTTTTTCATCACTCAGAATTTGAAGTTTGCCGTTGGCATCCACGGTCCAGGCAAACTCGCCGTTATCCCCGGACGTCTGCTGAAAAACCTTAAGGTCGAGTTCATTTCGGGATTTGATCGGGCTTTCCGACCACTGTTTGAACGTTCCCTCCAACCCGGCCCCCTCGATAACCAGGGTGCCCTCGACATAGGTCGTATTTCTGGCTTTGAGCTTATCCAGTCCGCCAAGAGCCTCATAGTGCTTGTGCAGAACTTCATACGGATCGGTCATTTGCGCCGACACGGCTGATGCAACCAGCAGTGAGGCGAGTAAAAGACAAAACAGCTTCCGATGGTTCATGTGCTTTCTCCTCCGGATACATTTGATGGTACTATTGCAATACGAATTATATAAACATCGGTTTCAAGACTGGCAGTATAAAAAACAGACCGGCCTAACACTGGCCGGACGGGGAGAGATTGATATGAAATGAGAAATATACGTTTTACAACAACTGCCCGCCGCGGATTTTTTCGTCCAGTAGACGGCAACCTTCCATCAGGATGGATTCGTTGGAAAGCTCATTGTTGGCTTTGGGAATATCATCGAGAGTAATCGGCTCAACCGTCCAGGTACCGTCGGCCCATCCCAGCGATTCATAGACCGCCTCGGCTCCGCTCAGGGTATCCAGGACAGCATGAGTGATCTGCCCCTGATTGAGATACAGCACCATCACAGAATCATCGGTGTCGCCAAACTGCACTGTCATTTTCACGGTTTTGCGGCTCGGCCCCAGGGCCTGCAGGAGATCTATCAGGTTCATATCGGAAAGTCGTCCGCGCGCCCCCGAGAGATTTCCAGAGTTGTCCGCATCTGCTTCGGCCGCGTTTAGCCGGCTCTTGATCTTGCGCAGTTTGCTGACCAGCATGTCGAAACTGTCGTCCAGCGCGATAATATCCTCAATACCTTTCTCGAGCAATTCGCTCAGCCGCGATATTTCCGGCGGTGCGGTCAGCAAAAGCGCCGGGACCTGATCGAAATCAATGCCGCCCTCTCGCAATTCCGACACGGACGCCTTGACCGTATCCGGTTCGCCCGGCATGACCAAAATCAGGATATCCGGTTTGCCGCGCTCAAACAATTCGACAAACACGCTGGGTGAATTGTGCGACAACACTCGAAAACCCTCGTTTTTCAAACGCAATTCCAACCGTTGCAAAACGGTCAACTCATTCGAGAATATCATGATCTGCGGGATTTTTTCCGATGTGTCACAGGTGAGAATCTCTTCCTGGATCATCGCGATAAAGACCTCGACCACTTCGGCCAGAAACAGCTTGCCGACCATATCGCGGAGTTTCTTTTTGACCGCGTCGAACTTGTCAAGCGACAACCGCTCGCTGTCCGGAATGCTCTCGCAGAAAAGATCGACAATGGTGATAATATTACCCCCGAGTGACTCAATCGGAAGCCGTCTGGTAAACTTGTGCTTTAAATCTTTATACGTGGAGCGAAGCATCTCCACCACCACCGGGGGGTAATTCAGCGACGAAAGCAGTTTGACCGTGTGCCGGATGATCTGCTGATTGTCCTCGTCCTCGTCGATATCATAATAGAAACGCGCCAGGTCGTGAACATAGGCGGCATTACTGATCAGCATGCGCTCCTTGTCCGGCAGACCCAGCTTGCGGCACAGCTTGTCAACATACATACCCACCCGGCCACTGTGGTTGTTCGGCAGTTTGGCGGTCGATGACAGCAATGATACGAACAGTTCCAGATTCTGCACCGCCAGGTCGGCCGCCTCGGTCAGCCCGTCGATATTGAGCAATAGCGATGCCGCACTGTCGTAATACCTGACCGTGGTTCGTGACGAGATCTTGCGAACCCGATCAATCAGGTCAATATAATCACCCGGCACGGTATCCTTGATAAAAACCGTATGAAAGATCTGCTGGCCCAACAGGTCGATGGCCTCATCGGCCGAATCGGTGACAACCACTTTGAAATTGTCCCGCTCGAACAGCGACCGCATCAACGGCGCCGCATATGCTTCATCGGTAACCATTAGAATCGCGGGGCGAATGTCTTCGACCGGCCCCGAATCACTCAGACTGCTCACGATCGGAACTTCGCCGGTATCGGTGGCGTAATCGGGTATTTCCAGGAGCAGGCTTTCCTCGAGCGTGACCTCCCGCCCCAAATAACAGCGGGCAATGGCCGTGGTTATCGAGAGCTCGGCCGCAACATACAGTTTGATATCCTTTCCCCGGGCAACGAAATTCAATTCATTGATCAGATCCTGATCGGAGGGATCAAGGCAGGCGACCTTCAATACGTTATGTTCGGGTTCATAATCGAACGGAATCACTTTGCGCGCCAGCGCCACCTTCCGCGGTACCATCTTGGTTAAAATCTCTGGTATGTCCAGTTTGGAAAGTTCCACCCCCTCGCAGTCAAACTGCATTGAGAGTGCATGCACCAACGCTTCCTCGTCGACGTGACGATAGTACAGCAACTGTGACCCGAATTTACCACCCTGCGCCTTCTGGCGCATCAATGCTTCCTTGATTTCTTCTTCGGATATCAGTCCCTCTTCGACGAGAATTTCATCGAGACGTCGGCGTTCAGGTTCCTGCCCCATGTATGGTTATGCCTCCTGTAATTCTTCCTGCGGGATCATCTCCAGAAAGGCGGTGGGATTGGATGCAAAGCGCATCGCCTCGCGCGCCTTCACCTGCCCGCTGTCGACCAGGGCCTTTAGATGTGTGTCCATCAGGCGCATTCCATGCTTGCTCCCGGTCTGGATGGCGGTGGGAATCTGGTGCGTTTTGCCGTCGCGGATTAGTCCCGCGACTGACGTCGTCCGCAATAACAACTCATACGCCACGGTTCGACCACGCCCCTCGGCACGGCGGAGCAGTTGCTGGGATACGACTCCGACCAGTGAATCCGCCAGCATGATCCGAATTTGTTGCTGTTGCTCCGGTGGGAAGACGTCGATGATGCGATCCACGGTGGCGGCCGCACTGGCGGTGTGCAGAGTGCCCATCACCAGCAAACCGATTTCCGCCGCGGTAACCGCCAGCGAGATGGTCTCGGTGTCGCGCATTTCACCGACCAGCACCACGTCGGGATCCTCACGCAATGCCGCCCTCAGACCCGAAGCGAACGACGTCGAGTGTAAGCCGATCTGACGTTGCGAAATCAGCGAGTTTTTATTGCTGTGAACATATTCAATCGGGTCTTCGAGCGTAATTATGTGCCGGTTGAAATTGGTGTTGACATGGTCGATCATCGCCGCCAGCGTGGTAGTTTTCCCGGAATTGGTCGGCCCCGTAATCAACACCAGGCCGGACTTGTTCTCGGCCAGGCTGGCAACCGTGTCGCTAAAACCGAGTTGTTCCAGGCCGGGCAATTCCTGTGGTATCAGGCGAATCGATGCCGCAAGACCGCCCTGGGTGCGGTAAATATTCAGGCGGAATCGACCCTGCCCAGGAATGCCGTGCGCCAGGTCAAGATCACCGGTCTTTTCAAACAACCGAATCTGCTCATCGGAGAGCAGTTCAAAAATCAGATGCTTGATATCCTCATCGGACAGGCGCCGGTGACGGGTTTTCTCCAACTCGCCGTGGACCCGAATCATCGGCACCGAACCGGCCACCAGGTGTAAATCCGAGGCGTTGGCCGCCTTGACTATTTCCAATAACTGATCAATCTTCGCCATGTCCTGCCAGTCGCTTTGAGGTATGAGAAATGGCTATCTGTAATCAGTATCGGACGGTTCGCCATTTATTAAAGCAATTGACTTCATAATGCCCTATTCTCCGGGATATTCGCTTCTCATATCACTCTGGAGATTTTCTGCCGGACCATAATGCCCATGCAAGGGGACTCCGCAAAGGCCCGGAAAGCGCATCGGGGTCCACCTCTGACGAAAGCTCATTTTGTCAAGAAAAAACCGCGTGGTGGTGTTTTGCTCGCGGAAACGGTAGCTACCCCCCCAACGGGTATCATCATTTGTTGTGAATGCCGAGAGTGATAGTAGCCGTTACTACTCCGCCAGATGTCCCTGGTGACGGACGATTTCCCCATCGACCATATAGATAACATCTTCCGCGATATTGGTCGCGTGATCCCCGATACGTTCCAAACTGCGCGAAACGCTGAGCAGATGCGAAAAGTACTCCACCGCATCGGGCTCTTTACGGACCTGATCATAAATCACTCTGCGCGACTTGTGATACATCTCATCCATCTCATCATCGGACCTGCAGATATCACGCGCCCGGCCGGCATCCAGAGAAATCATTGCATCAGCCGACCGCTTCACCATGCTCACCGCCATCGCGAGCATCCGGTTTAGATCAAACGGCACGTCGCGACGGGGAAACAGCGCCAGTTCGGTGGTGCACTGGGCAATATTCGAGGCTTCGTCCCCGATGCGTTCGAGATCGTTGTTGATTTTCATGACCGCCACGATAAAGCGCAGGTCAATCGCCACTGGCTGATAGAGAGCCAGTGTTTTCAGGCATTCTTCTTCGACTTCAACTTCCATCCGGTCAATCTGCACGTCATTTTCGATAACCGTCTCCGCCAGGGTTAAATTGCGCTCAGTAACCGACCGAACCGACAATAAAAGATTTTCCTCTACCATTGCGGTGAGATGCAATATCTTCTTTTTCAAGTGCTCAATCTCTTTTAGAAAATGCTGGGGCATGTCTTAACCCTTTTGCTTATCCAAACCGACCGGTGATATAGTCTTCAGTTTTCTTTTTGGTCGGTTTTGTGAAAATCTCATTGGTCGGCCCAAACTCAATCATGACACCTTCAAAGAAAAAAGCCGTCGAATCGGAAATACGCGCGGCCTGCTGCATGTTGTGGGTCACGATGACAATGGTGTAGTTTTTCTTTAACTCGCCGATCAAGTCTTCAATTTTGGACGTCGACAACGGATCCAAAGCTGATGCCGGTTCATCCATCAGGATCACCTCAGGTCTGATTGCGAGAGCGCGGGCAATGCATAAACGCTGTTGCTGTCCACCAGAAAGCATAAAGGCGCTGTTATCCAGCTTGTCCTTGACTTCATCCCAGAGAAAGGCGTCCCTTAACGAACGCTCGACCACCTCCTGGATCAACCCCCGGTCCCTGATACCGTTGACTTTAAGTCCGTACGCCACGTTCTCGAAAATCGATTTGGGAAATGGATTCGATTTCTGAAACACCATCCCGACCCTGGTGCGCACTGATGACGGATCCTTGAGATCTCGATAGATGTTAATATCGTCAAGCTTGACCGTCCCTTCCATTCTCGTCCCGGGAATGGTCTCGTTCATTCGGTTCAGGGTTCGCAGAAAAGTCGATTTGCCGCACCCCGACGGTCCGATCAACGCGGTCACGCGATTCTGTTCGATATCCATCGAGATATCGAACAAAACCCGGTTGCTACCATAGTAGAAGTTCAGATCCCGCACGGTCATCTTATGCCGTGAGAGCTTCGAAGCTGTTTCGTCGGTATTCACAACCGTTGCCTGTTCTGTCTGTTCAGTGATATCATCATGCATGAACACGCCTCTTCCTCATATTGGACCGAATAAGTATTGCCACAAAGTTCAGCATAAACGTCAACAACAAAAGTACCAGGACGGTGCCATATAATATCGGTAATGTAGCCTCCACGTCCGGAGACTGGGTTGCCATGACATAGATATGATATCCCAACTCCATAAACTGATCATTTAACTTGCCCGGCAAATACGGCAGATAGTAGGCCGCCCCGGTGAACATGATCGGTGCCACTTCCCCGGCGCCACGACTGACTGCCAAAATGGATCCGGTAAAGATACCCGGCAGAGCCTGCGGGATGATGATGCGTCGAATGGTTTGTAGCTTGGTGCCACCGAGCGCATAACTGGCTTCTTTAAGCTCTCTCGGGATGGTGCGCAGAGCCTCTTCGGTTGAGATAATCACCACCGGCAGAGTCAGTAGCGCCAACGTCAGCGATGCCCAGATTATGGCCGGTTGCCCCCAGACCGGACCCTCGGCGTTGTAAAAGGCCGAGTCAATGCCGGTGCCGATAAACCCGATGAAAAAGCCGAGACCGAACAGGCCAAAGACGATTGATGGCACCCCGGCCAGGTTGTTGATCGCCACTCGAATCAATCGCGTGATTTTGGAATCCGGGCGGGTGTACTCCTGCAGGTAAATCGCGGTCAGGACACCGATCGGCACCACCGCGATTACCATCAAAATCACCAGCGCCACCGTTCCGAAAATCGCCGGAAAAACTCCCCCCGCTTCCATCCCCTGCTCCGGGGGATGCGATAGAAATTCCCAACTGATCGTTCCGATCCCACCGAAAAAGATATCAAACAGGATTATGGAAAGCATGGCAATAATGATCAACACCGCCGCAAAAGTCAGTCCGCGCGGCACCACCCCACTGGACTTGGGCTTAAAGGCCAGTTCTCGAGTTCCGGCAGTCTGTGATGTGGATATTTGCCCGGCGGTTTTCATTGCAATTTCCCCTGCAGTCTTTCTTTCAATTTCACCAGAATCATATCTCCGCTCAGGTTGACCAGGAACGTAAACACGAACAACAGCGACCCGATAAAAAACAACACCCGATAATGCCCGCTCCCGAACACCACCTCGGCCAGTTCGGCGGCAATCGTTGCGGAAAACGTCCGCACCGAGTCGGCTATGCTGGCAGAGATAATCGCCGCATTGCCCGATGCCATCAGCACAATCATCGTCTCACCGACAGCTCGTCCGAAACCAAGCACCACTCCCGCCGCAATCCCGGGGAGCGCCGCCGGAAAA
>Ga0272442_10001745_pt1 | contig 32378 bp, 23 predicted proteins | sample SSMForm2O_FD_200262 | JGI IMG/M metagenome (GOLD analysis project Ga0272442, IMG submission 200262) | Marine sediment archaeal communities from Little Sippewissett salt marsh, Falmouth, MA, United States - SSM-Form-2O | ecosystem: Environmental > Aquatic > Marine > Wetlands > Sediment ... | reverse complement strand
TTTTACTCATAACAGGAAGCCGCTAATTTCCGGAGTCGGCCATGAATATTTTGAGCAAGTTCAATTTCTGGGAGGGTGTATTCTGGATACTCATAGCAATCTGGTTTTTTATCGACGTGTTCAGATCATCGAAGCAGAAACAGTGGTTCCACGGGTTATGTGGGGTGGCGTTTCTAACATTTGGAGTTTCTGATTTCGTAGAGTTGAGATCGGGAGCCTGGTGGGAACCGTGGTGGCTATTAATATGGAAGGGGGGGTGTATATTGGGATTTATTTGTTTGTATATATGGTATAGGAAACTAAAAGAACAAAAATAATCATAGATCATGGAATAAATAAAATAAATGGCGGGCACAGCCCGCCCTACTTTTTCGGCAGCTACTAAATGGAATACGTGGTGATATGTGTGGCGGCGGTGGTGGTCAGTGGGCTGACGCTGTTTTCGGGATTCGGGCTGGGGACGTTGCTGATGCCGGCGTTTGCGATTTTCTTTCCGGTGGAGGTGGCGGTGGCGATGACGGCGGTGGTGCACCTGGCAAATAACATTTTTAAGTTTGTACTGCTAGGTAAATATGCGGACAAGAAAGTAATTCTCCGGTTTGGGGTGGCGGCGATTCCGGCGGCGTTCGTGGGGGCGGGGCTGCTGTTGGGACTTACGCGGTTGGAGCCGCTGGCTACCTATGAGCTAGCCGGGAAAGAGCTGCAGGTTACACCGGTCAACTTTGTCATTGCAATTTTAATGATAATTTTTGCCGTCATGGAGTTGGGATCGGTATTTACGCGGCTATCAATCTCGCAGAAGTGGCTGCCAATAGGGGGGGTCGTGAGCGGATTTTTCGGAGGGGTCAGCGGTCATCAAGGGGCGGTGCGGAGCGCGTTTTTGATAAGGTGCGGTTTGAGTAAGGAAAGCTTCATCGCGACGGGGGTGGTTATCTCCTGTATGGTGGATGTGACCAGGCTGGGGATATATCTGCTGGGGTATAGTGAGCGGTTTGCCGCAGTTCGAATCGAAGAGAATTATAGTTTGCTGGCAGCGGCGGTGGGGGCGGCGTTTATAGGGGCGTTTGTCGGGAACCGGCTAGTAAAAAAAGTAACGCTGCGGGCGGTGCGGATCATCGTGGCTATCACGCTGCTGGTGATCGCGGTGGGACTGGGGATGGGGATCATATAAAAATCCGAAGCACTAAATCCGAAATCCGAAACAAATTCAAATTTTTAAAATTAAAATGATCAAAACAGAAGAGAGTTCCCTGCTGAAGAAGTGATAAGTTCTGCTGGTCATAGGGGTAAATTGAAGGTATAATACAAGTGCGATTTCGCACTTTTGCCTGTTGAATATTCAGACATAATTGTAAGAAAGGGCCTATGGAAGGTAATAACCGTTTTTATTAACTTTCGGGGGTTTACTCGAAAACAGAAAAGAATATAAAACGGCCGTAAGAAGGCCTTTTAAGAACGATAAGCGTAATATAAAACTGCGAAAGTTAAGTACGAACAAGTTACGGTTTATGAATTTGGTGGTACAATTTGCCATCCAATATGACATTGAGGAGTATAATTATGAATTGGCACGAACATATTGTAGTGGATCCAAATATTTGTCATGGAAGTGCCTGTATCAAGGGTACACGGGTGATGGTATCAGTTATTCTGGATAATCTGGCAGCAGGTCTATCTGAAGAGGAGATTATTCATAGTTATCCTAATATAACCCATGATTCCATATTAGCAGCTATCTCCTATGCAGCTGATCTTGCCCGGGAACATGTAATAGGGTTACCGGCATAGGAAATGGGTAGTGGAAGAACATAGAATAAGAATAAGAGAATAAAAATTCTTTTTTTGATATAATATATACAGGAGTGGATGCGGCGGTCGCTCGTACCTTTTGGTGCGGGAGGAAAGTCCGAGCAGGACAGGGCAGGGTGATGGCTAACGGCCACCGGGAGTGATCCCAGGGAAAGTGCCACAGAAAATATACCGCCAATGGTCCTTAAAGGATACAGGTAAGGGTGAAATGGCGCGGTAAGAGCGCACCGCGGCGCGGCGTGAGCCAGCCGGCAGGGTAAACCCCACCCCCTGCAAGACCAAACAGAGTCGAGTGTCGGCCCGGCACGTATGAGACTCGGGTAGGTTGCATTCGCTTAGGCGAAGAGCTGGCGGGTAACCGTCGGTCCAGATAAATGACCGCCTTAAAAACAGAACTCGGCTTACGCGTCCACTCCTTTTTTAGTATATGGGTGTATGGGTCAGGAAAAATCTTAAGCACTAATATCTAAATTCTAAACAAATTCAAATTATCAAAATCTCAATGTTCAAAACAGAATAGATGGCGGGCATGGCCCGCCCTACCTTAAGATAAAAAAAACCACAGATTGCACGGATGACACGGATTGCAAAGATTTTAAGAGCCACAAAAAGCACACAAAACACAAAATTTTAACCGTGAATGAACGCAAATAATTGGCGGGCACGGCCAAGATGGCCGTGGCACATCTATAACAATACCTGGGTGACCATATTTGATTCACCCCGTACAAAACTCCCGGTTATGTAAGAGTGTCTCAGATTGATTTGGCTGGTGATTTATTTTTACCTATATGGAGGAGGCGTTTGACCCAATTGTTGAAGTCGTCGGAGAGGGTGTAGATAACGGGGACGACCAGGAGGCCCATCCAGCCGCCGGCGACGAGGCCGCCGATCATGACCATGGCCATGGGGGCGCGCATCTCGCCGCCCCAGCCCAGACCCATAGCTAAAGGAATCATGGCCACGATGGTGGTGAGGTTGGCCATAAGGATGGGACGCAGGCGGGTGGTGCCGGATTCGATAATAGCGGCGTGGCGGTCTTTGCCCTGGCGGCGGAGGATATTAATATAGTCGATAACAATAATACTATTATTGATCACCAGGCCCACGAGCATGATGATCGACATGATCGAGAAGATGGAAAAGGTACCGCCCATCAAAAACAAGGCGGCAAAAACACCGATCAGGCTTAGGGGCAGAGAAAACATGATAATTAACGGCTGGGTAAAAGATTCCAACAAGGCGGCCAAGAGCATATAAGTAAGGCATACAGCCATAATCAGGGCGACGAATAGTCTAGTAAAACTTTCCTGCATCCATTCGATGTCGCCGCCATAAAAGATATGAAGGTCAGGGAAGTCCTTTTTCAGGATGGGCTGAATGATCTTGTCCAGATCATCAACCACGCGGCCGGAACTGCGGCCACTGACGTCGCAACTGACGGTAATCATATTCTGACGGTTTTTACGGAAGATCTGAGCCGGGCCGGTGGTAGAGGTAATTTGAGCCAGCTCGGGCAAGGGGATAAATTCGCCGCGGCGGTTCATAACGGTCAGCTCCTGGACATCTTCGAGCCGGCGGCGTGATTGTTCGTCGGCCTTGACGCGAATGTCGTAATTGAAAGCACCGTCGCGATATTCACTGTTAGTGAAACCCTCAAAAGTAGAACCAACAACCTGGGAGAGATAGCGAGTATCAACTTCATAGGTGCGGCACTTTTCGCGGTCGGGAACAATGTGGATCTCGGGTTGGCCGAGGCGATAATTGGTGTCGATGTCGATGGCGCCGGGGACCTTTTTGGGATCGGAAAGGATGGCGACGGCCCTTTGGGCAAACTCGTGAATGCGTTTGATGTTGTCACCCATGATTTCCAACTGGATTGGAGCAACTCCGCCACCACCACCACTGACGTCAAACAACTTGATGCGGGCGCCGGGGATGTTTATGAGGGAGGGGCGAAGACGATCCATGATCTGACGGGTGCTGAGGCTACGATCATCTTTAGCGGTCAGGTTTACGTTAACCTGAGCGATATTTACGGCCTGAGAGGAGCCACCAATATCACCACCGGAAAGACGGCCGATCGAAGAGTACATCGAGACGAGTTCGGGTAAAACTTTTTTATCGCTGAGTATGTCCTCGATCTGATGGACGGCGCGGTCGGTTTCCTCAAATCGGGAACCAACGGGCATTTCCAAGGTGATGAGAAACTTACCCTGGTCCATAGGGGTGATGAACTCTGAGCCGATGAATTTGACCAATTGGAATGAGCCAAATAACAGGGCAAGGGTTAATATGATGGTAGTAGGACGATGGCGTAGACACCAAGTGAGGGCACGAGAGTAGCTTTCGCGAAGGCGACGCAGATTCCGGTCAAACCAACGTCCAAAGGCGCCCAGGATACCTTTGTCGATGCTAGTGTTTTCTTCGGTTAGGACTTTGGCGGCCATCATGGGGGCAAGGGTAAATGAAATGAACAGCGAAACAACAGTGGCAAAAACGGCGGTTAGACCAAAATCCTTGAAAAACTGGCCCACAATACCGCCCATAAAGGCGATGGGTACAAAGACAACAACGTTGGTCAGGGTGGTGCTGGCGACGGCGACGGCGATCTCGGTGGTGCCCTCAACGGCAGCGCGGTCGGGGGAGTGCTTAAGATGAAGATAACGGACAATATTTTCCAGGACCAGAATAGCATTGTTGACCAGGACGCCGATAGTCATGGCCATACCCATCAGACTCATCAGATTCATGGTAACACCCATCAGGTACATAAGAATAAAAGTAGCCAATACCGAAATGGGCATGGTCAGCGAGATAATCAGAACCGAGCGAAAGCTGTGCAAGAAAAGAAACAGAGCCACAGCGGTGAGAAGGATTCCTACGGCCATGTTAACATAGACGTTGTTGATGGATGATTTGATCCAGGAAGCCTGCTCGTCCTGAATAGTGATCTGGTAATCAGGGGGGAGAATATCCTTCAGCCGGGCAATCTGCTTGCGGACAGTCTCGTCAACAGCGATGGTGTTGCCGCCGGCACGCTTCTGAATAGCCATGCCCACACAGGCACGGCCGTCGGAGCGGGCCTTCTCGCGGATTTCCTTGAAGGAATCATAAACTTCGGCCACATCGCGGAGATAAATTTCGGAGCCGGTGGGCAGGGCAATACGAAGGTTGCGGATCTGATCCAGATCGGTGAACTTGCCCCGGAGACGAATGTTATATTCGTGGGTGTTCTGGCGGATATGACCGCCGGGGGTTTCCAGATTGGAGGCGGCGACGGCGGCGGTGATGTCGGTGATACTTAGGCCTTTCGAACGGAGGCGCTGTTGATTGGTCAGGATGTGAATTTCGCGCTCTTCGCCACCGATGATGGTAACCGAGGCGACATCTGGTACGGTGGAAAGGCGGTCTTTGATGCGGCGATCAGCAGTTTGGAATATTTCACGCAGAGAACGGGGAGCAGAGACAGCCAATTGGAGGATGGGCTGGGCGTTAAAATCGAACTTCATGACGACCGGGTCTTCGGCCTCGGTAGGAAGGGAATCACGAACCAGATTGACCTTGGCCCGGACATCGGCGGCGGCCACGTCAACATCTGTTTCCAGGTAAAATTCGGCCATTACCAGACTGATACCCTGCATGGATATGCTGCGGAGGTGCTTGATGCCTTCGACGGTACTGATTTCATCCTCCAACTCCTTGCTGATGAGCTGTTCAATCTCTTCGGGACCGGCACCTTCATAAACGGTAGAGACGGTAACCACGGGGAACTCCACGTCAGGGAACATTTCCTGCGAAATCTGGAGGTAACAAAAAAATCCGATCCCGGCCAGACCTAACATGATCATGGTGATAAGTACGGGACGGGCTACGGATGTTTCGATAAGTTTCATGTTATTAGTATTAGGTGTTAGGTGTTAGGTTTTAAGTATTAGATAAGAGTTTACAAGTTTGTTTGGTTATTCACTGATTATCACTTTGTCAGAAGGTTGGAGATTTTGACTGAAGGTAATAACCTTATCACCTTCGTTTAGACCATCTTTAATCTGTAACAGATTTTCAAAAGTATCGCCGGGAATGACATCTTTACGCTGAGCTGTTTGTTTGTCATCGACAATGAAAACATAATTTTTATCATGTTCTGTTTTAAGGGCGTCAGAGGGAATGACCAAGGCCTGAGATATTTCCCGGAAGATAATATGGGCACGGGCAAACATGCCGGAACGTAAAAGATTGTCTTTGTTTTCGATAATAATACGCGTTATGTAGGCACGGTCTGTGGGGTTGGCTAAAGGATTGATTTCGGCAATTTTGCCCTGGAATTTTTTGTCCGGCAGGGCGTCAACAGTTACCTCAACGATCATGCCAAGGGATATTTTGGGGATATAAAGTTCGGAGACGTTGAGATCAAGATATACGCGGCTTAGTTCGGCAAGCAGGAAAATGGTGTTGTTCATCTCGGCGATGTCACCGGCTTCAAGATATTTCAAACCGACCACGCCGTTAAAGGAAGCGGTGAGATAATGGTCTTTTAGATTTTTCCGGGCTAACTCCACGGCCGCCTGGGCCAAGTCTAATTGGGCCTGGGCGATTTTGATATCCTCCTGCCGGGGTCCTTTTTTGGTGAGCTCATAGCGGGCGCGGGCAGCGTTCAAAAGGGCCTGGGTACTGTTGAAACGAGCCTGGGTGTCCTGCAGCATTTGCAAGGTGGTGGCTTCCTCTTTATATAAACGCTGTTGACGCTTTAATTCAATCTTCAAGAGCTCAAAATCGGCCTGGGCCTGTTTCATCTGGGCGTGGGCCATTTCAATTTCCTCCGGTCGTGATCCGTTCTTGAGGCGCTGCAGATTTTCGCGAGCCTGGGCAAGGGAGGCCTGGGCGTGAGATAGATTGAGTTTACTTTCCCGGTCATCAAGGGTAACCAGGTTCTGATCTTTTTTGACAGACTGGCCGGTAGTGACGTGAATCTGCGCAATCCGCCGGGTAATGGTGGGGGCAATCTTGACCTGACGGAATGGTTTTATGGTACCACTGATAGAAATGGTTTCCTTCAAGTCGCGACGCTGGACAGAATAAACACGTACAGGTATGCCGCGGTGTTGCTGAATGGTATCGATACTCTGGGCCTGAGTTTTGGTTAAGTTGTCATGAATGCGGTAGGCTGCGGCGGAACCCAAGGCCGCGATAACAATAATTAATATGATCCATTTTCTCATAACGATTTATCCCTTAGTTTTACTAAGATCTTCTTGATCATCATTTTGATCATCTGGTTTTTTTCCTTCTTCCTGTTCCTTTTGCCTGGGCTGTTTGAGTTTTTCCTGTTTGTCCGGTTGCTTATCTACTTGGGAAGTCTTGGGGCTGGGTTTTTGCTCAGGCGACGATTTGTCTTCGTCTGTGCTTTGCTGCTGAGGGGGCTCTGCGTCATCCGTAATGGTTGGTACGGGCTGCTCACCCAAGGTACCCAGGGCGATATGGAGCTGCAAGAGAGAAAGCTGATAACTGTGGACGGAACGATGATAGTCCGAACGTGCCTGGGCCAAGGCCAACTCTGAAGAAATTACATCCAAGGAAGTTGCAGTTCCCTCCCGGTAAGAGACCTGGGCCAAGCGCAGGGCCTCTTCGGCGTTGTCCACGTTACTGAGACGAGCAAGAACAGATTCGCGGCTGCTTTGCAGGTTCAAGAGGGCCTGGGTAATTTCAAATTGGGTCTGCTGTTCAAGCTTACGCAGGGCTACCTGCTGTTGGCGGAGCAGGGAGCGGGCCTTTACAACCCGTCCGTGAGTAGCAAAGCCGTCAAAGAAGGGCCATTCCACGAGTAAGCCACCGAACATGGTTCTTTCCCAGATTTTACCAGAGTTAAAAGCTGAAAGAGACGAGCTAGCACTATCTTCTTCTGATCCCATGGAAGAGAAGTCGGAGAAATTGGCGGCAAAACCAGGATAACTTCTCATATACATACCCTGGAGATATACCCGGGGGCGGTCGCCAGAGAGTTCGCTTTTAACCTGGTCGGCACGCAGGCGAATCATGGCCTCGGCAATGAGTAAATCAGGGCGCTGGATCATAGCAATGCTGAGGCACTGAGTGGAGTCTATATCGAGACAGTTATACTGAAGATCGCCAGTAAGCTCGACAGAGCTGGTTTGTGAGACACCCATGACATCGAGCAAACGGGTAAGGGCCAAGCGGGCATCGTTTTGGGTTTGGATAAGTTCGGCATCCACGGAGTTGAGGCGAACTTCGGCGCGTAAGACATCAAAACGAGTGGCGGCACCGGCACGCAATCTCTTTTGGGTATCTTCGAGCAGCCTGCGGGCATCGCGGCGGGCCTGGAGAGATACCTCAACCAACTGGCGAGCCAAGAGGGCGTCAAGATAACTTTGACGGACCTGAAACTGAACGGCCTGGATTGACTGGCGCAGGGTCTGCTGGGTTTGATAGGTGAATACACGGGCGGCATCCAGGGCCGCACCGATTACGCCACCCAGATATAAAGGCTGCTTCACTAAAACCTGCAATTCATAGGTTTCCCGGATGGTAGAAAAACCGCTGTTGTCATTGCGCTGGGCGGTGCCGGTGAAGTTGGCAGAGGGAAGGGCGGTGGAGACGGCGGTGGACATTTCACCTTTGGCTTCGAGGAGCTTTAGTTTGGCGGCTTGGACATCTTTATTATGCAGTAAAGCAAGCTCAACACATTCATCCAAGTTGAGGGGGCCCGAAATGGTTTCCCAATCAGATTTTTTTTCTTCCTGCTGAGGGCTGTGGGTGAGGGCCTGATAGCTTTTCCGGCGGCTTTGCTGAATCTGCCGGGCTAACTTTTCCTGCGGATTACAACCGATCAAGTTTAATACCAGGAAGCAAAGGGCCACTAATCCAACAAAGACGCGAGGTAGAGGCACAAAATTTTTATTATTCACTGCGGCTGCCATCAACGCTGACTAATTCCTTCAATAAAAAGCCGAACCATAGTATCGTATTTGTCCCCGAAATGACCCTGATCCGGGAACATCAACCAGTTGTACATAAAACCGTCGGTTACACCTTCCAAAGCAATAGTCATATCTTCGGGAGAAATATCTTTACGAAAATAATTCTGCTCAATGCCACGCTGAAATGTGCGGGCAAGAAGTCCCATAACCTCCTGGTATAGGGGGGCGCAGGTCTTCCACCAGAGGTCACTGTCGGTAAAGCGATCGCCGAGACGCTCGCGGGTGTATAGTTTGGCGAAAGATATAAACCTGGCGGCCAAGTCTATCTTGGCCTGTATATATGTTTTGATGATCTCAAGAGGATCGCTAATTTCACTCATCAAAGCCATGACTTCATCACGTAATTGATGAAAACGTTCCCCAATCAAAGTTTGATACATTTCGTCTTTGCTGGAGAAGAATTTATACAGAGTACCCACGGCAAATTCAGAGCAGGCAGCTATATCCTCCATGGTGGTGCGATGGAAACCATTCTGAGAAAATACCTGTTCGGCGGCGTTTAGAATCTCTTTTCGATGACGTAATTTTTCCCGCTGGCGTCTGTTGATATTTTGTTCCATCAATAAAAGTCCGGTAACCGGTAAAAACTACCAAATTAAGGCCACCCACAAACATGGGTGAACACTACATCATTTAATGAATTTGTATTCATTTTATAGTACTGACACTCATTAGTCAAATCGAAAATTCGATTTTAGTGAAAACAACCTACACAAAGGGTGATTTTGCTTGTTTTAATAAAACTGATTTTATACAATACTTCGTCCGTTGAGCCGACGTTGGTAATCTTGATAAGTTGTTGTAATTATGGAACTTAAGGTAAAAAAATCCTCATTGCAGGGACGGGTAAAAATGCCCGGCTCGAAGTCGCATACTATCCGATCGGTGGTAATAGCCAGTTTGGCTGAGGGCGAGAGCCGAATCGAAGAGCCTTTGTTATCGGCCGATACCAGGGCAGCGGTAGATTGCATGAGTAAACTGGGGGCAGAAATTGAATGCGGCGAGGAGATGTGGCAGGTTCGGGGGACTGGTGGCCAGCTTAAGGTGCCGGATGATATAATCGACGTAGCTAATTCTGGTACGACGCTGAGATTTGCAGTAGGCAGCTGCGGCCTTTTGGAAAATGGAGCAGCGGTTTTTACGGGTGACGAACAGATTCGGGCCCGGCCGATGGAGCCACTAATCAAGAGTCTGAATGAATTGGGGGCTACTTGTTTCAGTACGAGAAATAACGGCAGGGCACCGCTGGTAGTCAGAGGTAAAATGAGGGGGGGCGAGACAAGTATCGAAGCGCTGAGCAGCCAATACCTGAGTTCACTGCTGATTAATGTGCCGCTGGCTGAGAATGACAGCATAATAAACGTGATTAAATTAAATGAACAACCCTATGTGGAAATAACTCTGAAATATCTGGATGAACAAGGAATCAAGTATAACCGGGAAGGATGGCGGAGATTCGAAGTTGAGGGGGGGCAGAAATATAAAGCGTTTCAAAAACGGATACCGGCTGATTTTTCCAGTGCCACCTTTTTCCTGTGTGCGGGGGCTATACTGGAAGGGGAGTTGGTCCTGGAAGGTCTGGACTTTACCGACAGCCAGGGAGATAAGGCGGTTGTTGATATTTTGAAAAATATGGGGGCAGATATCGAAATCGACGATAATGAAGTAACCGTGCGAGGCGGTGGGCTGGAAGGTATGGAAATCGATCTGAACAGTACACCGGATGCGCTGCCGGCGTTGGCGGTAGTAGGCTGTTTTGCGAAAGGACAGACCAGATTGTATAATGTGCCGCAGGCCCGGATGAAAGAAACCGATCGAATCAAGGTGATGGCTGAGGAATTGGGGCGGATGGGAGGCAAAGTGCAGGAGCTATCTGACGGTCTGGTGATAGAGCAGAGTCAACTGCAAGCTGCGAACTTAAAAGGTTACGCAGATCACCGGGTGGTTATGGCGCTGAGCTTGGCAGGAATGGCTCTGAAAGGTGAGAGTACGATCGATACGGCCGAGGCCGTGTCGGTGACGTTTCCCGATTATGTGGAGTTGATGCAATCGGTGGGGGCCAAAATGGAGATTAAAAAGAAGATGTAATTTTCAAGAAGATGCGTATGGGCTGAAGCCCATCCTACGATAAGGCGTATCAGGAAAAATTTTGTGATAAATCGGAGGACATAGTTTTGTTAGGTAACACATTTGGAAGGTTATTTCGCGTTACGGCATGTGGCGAGAGTTATGGTACAGCGCTATTAACGATTGTGGACGGAGTGCCACCGGGACTAAAGCTGACCAAGGAATATATACAGGCGGAACTGGACAAACGACGGCCGGGGCAGAGTAAGATCGATTCGCCCCGCAAGGAAACTGATCAGGTAGAGATCGTGGCAGGGATGCTGGAAGGGGTCACTACCGGGGCGCCGGTGGGTTTGACAGTTTATAACGTGGATCGTCAAAAAATTCATGTCGATCAGTATCGCGGCGTGAAAGACTTGATACGTCCGGGGCATGCGGAATATCCATTCTTTGTTAAATACGGTGAGTTCGCCGACTGGTGCGGGGCAGGACGAGCAAGCGGTCGTGAGACAGTGGGGCGAGTGGCCGGGGGGGCGGTAGCCAAGATGATCCTGGAAAGGGAAAATATCGATGTGCTCGGCCATGTGGTAGAAAGTCACGGCATTAAAGCTAATCCGCTGACCTATGAGCAGGTCAAAAGCAATTATCGTAAAAATGATCTGAACTGCTGTGATCTGGAAAAAGCAGAAGAGATGATAGCTGATCTGGACAAGGTGCGCAAAGAAGGTGATACGGCAGGTGGGGTGATCGAGATAATCGCCCGAGGAGTACCGGCAGGTTTGGGAGAACCGGTGTTCGATAAGCTCAAGGCCACCATTGCAACGGGCTTAATGGGAATCGGGGCGACGACGGGGCTGGAGTTTGGAGCGGGCTTTCAGGCGGCGCACATGAAAGGATCAGAATGGAATGATCCGCCGTATCTGGAAGACGGCCACGTAAGGTTCCGAACGAATAATTGCGGGGGCTTTCTGGGAGGAATAAGTATCGGCGAGGATCTGGTTATGCGGATGGCGGTCAAGGCAACTCCGACCATAAGCAAGGAACAGGATTCGGTCGATATGATACAAATGAAAGAGGCCAAGCTGGCAGCTATTACCCGACGTGATATATCTATTCTGCCACGAATCTATCCGGTAGCGGAGGCCATGATCAGGATTGCGATTCTGGATGCGCTGTATATGGCCAAAGGTTTCGACTACTTCTGCCGACTGGATCCGAGATGGAAAAAGATGGGTGAACCGCGGAATAAGGCATAACAAAACGGAATTAAAACATGCTTTTCCTGCTATTATCAACACAAACTATCCTAAAGCATGTAACACTCAAACAGGGAGTCAAATATGAAGGGTGTAATACTGGCAGGCGGATATGGGACTCGTTTGCATCCATTAACCCGCGTTACCAACAAGCATTTGCTTCCCATTTATGATAAGCCCATGATTTATTATCCTATTCAATGCCTGGTCAACGCCGGGATCAAGGATATTATGGTGGTTACGGGTGGGAACAAGGCGGGTGACTTTCTGGAGCTTTTGGGTAACGGCAAGGAATTCGGTCTGAGCGAACTGCATTACACCTATCAGGAGGGGGCCGGCGGTATCGCAGAGGCGCTGGGCCTGACCCGTGATTTCATCGACAACGACAAAGTCGTCGTGGTTTTGGGTGATAATATCATTGAGAAAAATATCCGTAAGGCCGTGGCGGATTTCTTTACACAAACTCAAGGCGCAAAAATAATGCTCAAGGAAGTGGCCGACCCGCAGCGTTTTGGAGTGGCCGAGGTTGATGATAAAGGTAATGTACTTGGAATCGAAGAAAAGCCCGCTCAACCCAAAAGCAATTACGCCGTGATCGGTATCTATATGTATGACGAACAGGTTTTCGATATCATATCCACCCTGAAACCCTCCGGCCGGGGAGAGTTGGAGATCACCGACGTTAATAACGCCTATATCCAAAATGGTACTATGACCAGTGAGGTGCTTGAAGGGTGGTGGACGGATGCAGGGACCATCGAATCATTACACCGGGCCGGGATGCTCGTGGCCAAGAATGGTGCGAACAACCTAGATTGAGCATTAGAGAGGGCTTCTTTCAAAATATCTTCTGCAAGGAAATAAATTTCATGAAAACCATATTAGTGACCGGGGCAGCAGGCTTTATCGGTTCAAACTTTGTCCGCCTTTTACTGCGTGATTCCAAGAACGATTGGCAGGTAATTGCTTTAGATTCGCTTACGTATGCAGGCAATCTGGCAAACCTGGCAGATTTTGATGTGGGAGATCGTTTCCATTTCGTCAAGGCGGATATCTGTGACGAAAAGGCGATCACAAAGGTCTTTGAGCAATTTCGGCCGGTGGAAGTTGTGGTTAATTTTGCGGCGGAGAGCCATGTCGATCGCAGTATTTTGGGATCGGCGGAATTCATACGGACCAACGTGGAGGGGACACGATCTTTGGCCGACACGGCCAAGAAACAAGAGGTAAAACGTTTTCTACAAGTGTCCACCGATGAGGTTTACGGTTCGCTGGGGGCAAGCGGGCTATTTACCGAACAGACACCGGTAAGCCCCAACAGTCCCTACAGCGCGTCGAAAGCCGCAGCTGATTTGCTGCTGCTGGCTTATCATCATACCCATAATATGCCCGTAATTATTACCCGGTGCTCAAATAATTACGGACCCTATCAGTTTCCAGAAAAGCTGATCCCTCTGTTTGTTACAAATTTACTAGAAGGAAAAACGGTGCCGGTTTACGGTGACGGGAGGCAAATTCGTGACTGGATCCATGTGGAAGACCACTGCCGAGGGCTGTTAGCGGTGATTGAAAAGGGTAAGCCAGGGGAAGTATATAACATCGGCTCTGACAATGAGCAGTACAATATCGATATCACTAAAATGATCCTTAATCACCTGAATAAAGATGACAGTTATATCGAACATGTAACCGACCGGCCCGGCCATGATCGCCGCTATGCCATCGATAGCACCAAGATAAAAACAGAACTGGGTTGGCGAGCCCAAATTAAATTTTCAAAGGGCCTGGCTGATACCATCGATTGGTACCTCAACCATGAATCGTGGTGGTCGGCGATTAAAACCGGAGAATATCTGAGTTATTACGAAAAACAATACCATAATCGTTAATAGCGGAGCCTGTCCCTATAGTCTTTTCCCTATAGATTAATCTTGATATGAGTCATAGCAAAAAAAAAGTTCTGGTGGTGGGTGCTACAGGCATGTTGGGAAGTGAAACGGCCGCCCTTTTGCAGCACCGAGAATATGAGGTCGTTGAGGCTGTCTGGCCTCCAGATCATCAGGTGAAACATCTGTGTCTGGATATCACAAATGCAGAGGCTGTGAAAGAATTGATCGACTGGGCCCGCCCGGAAATATTGTTTAATTGCAGTGCCTATACAGACGTTGACGGGGCCGAAACACAAGAAGATCTGGCCAGGGAAATTAACGGCAGGGGGGTGGGAAATTTGGCACAGGTGTGCCGGGACGGTAACATTTTTCTGGTCCATGTCAGTACCGATTATGTTTTTGACGGCAAAGGGAATTGCCCATACAAGCCGAATGAAACCACTAGTCCTCAAACCGCCTATGGACGCAGCAAACTGGCAGGCGAAGAAGCAATACAATCCACTTTCGGCGCGGATACAAACTGGTTGATCGTGCGTACGTCGTGGCTATTCGGCCGAGCGGGTAAAAATTTTGTAGATACCATACTGAAGCTGGCGGCGGAATTGTCGAGCCTCAAGGTAGTACACGATCAGATCGGCTGCCCTACTTATGCTGTGGATCTGGCGGTCTGTCTGGCGGACCTGGCGGAAAAACAAGTCGGGGGAATTTATCATTTCTGCAATCCTCCGTCCTGCAGCTGGTATGATCTGGCGAGGGAAGCTATTACCAAGGCCGGCATAGATTGTCAGGTCAGCCCCTGCGGCTCAGATGAATATCCCAGACCAGCAAAAAGGCCATCCTATTCAGTTCTGGATTGCAGGTCAACCTTTGAGAAGCTGGGCTGGACAGCGAGGCCCTGGCAAGAGGCCCTGGCGGAACATCTCAACCAAGATCAGAGTTAATGCAAAAGGGAAAACAGGAGTATAATCATAATGCGTCGTGAAAAAGATGCCTTAGGTGAAGTATTAGTCCCCGATGACAAATATTACGGAGCCCAAACCCAGCGGGCAGTAGAAAATTTCTGCGTCGGCTCGGAAAGGTTCCCCAGAGAATTTATTCACGCTCATGCTCTAATCAAAAAGGCCGCAGCTAAAGTAAATCGCGACCAAAAGCAGTTAGAAGAAAAACTGGCTTTGGCTATCATCGAGGCGGCAGATGAAGTTTTAGAGGGTAAATTTGACGATCATTTTCCTCTGGTTATATGGCAGTCTGGCAGCGGCACGCAAACCAATATGAACGTTAATGAGGTTATCGCCAACCGAGCCAATGAAATACTGGGCTCGGGGCTGGGAAGCAAACAACCAGTTCATCCCAATGACCATGTGAATATGTCACAATCAACCAATGACACTGTGCCAACCTCAATGCATATTGCGGCGGTGATCAGCCTCAAGCAAAAGCTTCTGCCGAATCTGGAAGCCCTGGAAAAAACATTTACTCAAAAGGCGCAGAGCTTTAAGGATATAGTCAAGATCGGGCGGACCCATCTTCAGGACGCCACGCCTATAACCCTGGGACAGGAATTTTCCGGCTATGCTGGGCAACTTCAGCAAGTACGAGAAACTCTGGCAGCAGCGATGGATCATCTCTTTGAACTTGCCATTGGGGGTACGGCGGTCGGAACGGGCCTGAATACAAAAATCAATTTCGACAAACTCATGGTTGAACAGATCGGGCGTCTGACGGGATTGCCGTTTATAATGGCCCGAAATAAATTTGCGGGGCTGGCCGCCCATGATGCTGTGGTGAGTACGTCCGGGGCACTAAAGACCCTGGCAGCCGCCCTGATGAAGATCGCCAATGATATCCGGTGGCTGGCCTGTGGTCCCCGTTGCGGCCTGGGAGAGCTTATCCTACCTGCTAATGAGCCGGGCTCGTCCATCATGCCGGGTAAAGTCAATCCCACCCAATGTGAGATGCTGACGATGGTGTGTTGCCACGTGTTCGGCAACGATACAGCGATAACGCTGGGGGGAAGTCAGGGTAATTTTGAATTGAATGTCTATAAACCTTTGTTGGTACATAGTCTGTTAGGGTCCATCAATCTGCTCGGCGAGGCGATGCAGTCTTTTAATGAGAAATGCGTCAAAGGGATAGAACCTAACCAACGGCGCATTGCTGAGCATCTGCAGAATTCTCTGATGCTCGTGACCGCTTTAAATAAGCACATCGGTTATGACAAAGCGGCCGAAATTGCCAACAAGGCCTATCGCGAAGACAAGACCCTAAAAAAAGCCGCCCTGGAACTGGGGTATCTCAGCGAAGCTCAATTTGACGAGTGGATGCAACCGGGAACCATGATAAAACCAGCTTGAGTGCTTTTTCACTTTTGCCAATAACCGCATGGGCAAAAAGCCCATACTACCGGAAATTTTTAGAGGGGGCCTTCAATAATAAAGGGACGAGCGCTAATAAAAGCGTTCGTCCCTTTTGATTTTAGCAACAGCTTGTCAGTGTGAAAAAAAGAACGACAAGGCACTTAGTTACCCAAGTAACTATCAGTATCATCCGGTCCAAAAATAGGATCATCAGAGAAATACATTCCTCCGTTGGTCACGGGGGGAGCGAGATTACCAGAGAATCCCCATTGGCCAATTTGATAAGGCCAATCGGCATTAGATGCTTCTGTTGCAAATGTATAAATATTGTCTTGACGTTTGCCTACAAGAGGAGTGGTAAATTTCTTTGTGTGGGTATCGGCAAACATGACATTCTGGACTTCCGTTTGGTGGTTTTTCGAATTTCCATGCTGCAAATTGTTTCCCTCGTCATCATCCCATGTTACCCCACCCCAGGATTCAGTAGCACCCTTAGCGGGTATAGTCCCATTTGGTACCGGTGAGTGGAGGCTAGCAAAGACAGGATTGGGAGAAAAATCAGGGGTATCATAGGCATTGCTCTTATCAGCTAAGAGGGCCTGGGCAGCAGAAGCAGAAGAATCCAGGGGTCGATTCCAAGGATCATTAAATGAATAACTTAGAGAATGGCCATCCATAAAGTCATAACAATCCTGCCAGGTTTCAATACGATCTGTTGAGATCCCAGAATTCTGATATGGATTAGCAGCTATGGCATCTTCTATCAACATTTCCTTATCATCTGTGGCGCTGGGACAAATATACATTTGGGGTTCCAGATCTTCAACCCTGATCAGGAGAAAAAGGCATTGACCAACCGTGGAATGATCTCCCATGTGCGTAGGGTCTATACCATCTGTTGGATCATAAAAATGAGTATTACACCAATCAGTATTACCGTAATTTGAATTGGAGCCATCACCTCCAAAACCCCATGGAAGACCGCTCCCTCTCCAGGGTCTGGGATTGGCATCCCTGTACTCATTTTGATATAAAGCAATGGCCTTGCCGATGCCGTTTTGCTGACTGGCACATTGGATTCTCTTGGCCAACTCGCGAGCACGACCCAGGGCAGGCATCAGAATCGAGACCAGCAGGGCAATGATCCCAATGACCACCAACAACTCAACTAATGTAAAACCTTTAGTACGTCTCATAGCATGGTCCTCCTTAAAAATAAGACCAGTACAACCAGCCCAAGGCGAAAAAACAGCCAATATAAAAAATATATATCAGGGCAATTTGTCTCCAACACAGAGACCTTACCAAGGGCAAAGATAAATTTTTCAACTATGCGTTAAAAAGCAACAAAAGGCATGAAGATTCGGTAGTAGGAATCATTTTCAGGCAGGCACGATCAGGCAGGTTATAGATAAATTAAATCAGGTATGATAATATAAAAAAATTATAGCAGAAAAAAATCAAATCGTGCTCAAAACAACTCTTTTCAAAACACAAATATATCTTATCGTTCTACTAAATTCTATCATAAACGCAGATTATGTCAATAATAACATGACAATTATTTCTTGGAAATGAGGCCTTTTTGAAGTAATCCCAGCGTAACCAAATCGGCATAAGTTCTTTAATTGCAATATGTTACCAACAATACAGGCCTATAAAAAAGGCACTGACAAATTAAAACATTATCGCTCTAAAGGTCTAATTTCGATAATAAAGTATTGTTATTATTTTATTTAAGTCGGCCGAGGCCATATTTGGGCCGCCCATTCAATGTGAAGTTATTCGATTAAAGCCTTTAAACCTATGCGGCCAGAGAAACGTAAATTAAAGTAATGTCCATAAAGAAACAAGATTATCAGCACCAAAAAACAGAAGATATTCTAGCTGAGCTGGAGAAAGAACTTAATCTTTTGCCGCCATCATTACGGGATTGGGGAGAAGATTATTTCAGAGATTCAAGGGAGAGATATATCTCTCAACTTTCATTAATCAAGCGACATTACGCGGGGGGTGAAATTCTGGAAGTAGGAGCCGTACCCTGTCATATGACATTTTGTTTAAGGCGGAAGGGTTTTCCAGTAACGAGCTTAGACCTGGAGCCTGACCGGGCGGCAGCATTTATCCAGAAACACAAATTGCCAATCCTCAAGTGTGATATTGAAAGGGAAAGGATTCCCTTTCCCGATGAACATTTTATGATGATCTTATGCACAGAGGTTTTCGAGCATCTGCGTATTGATCCGATCATTACCCTCCGGGAGATTAACCGAGTATTGCACCGTCAAGGAAAATTGATATTCAGTACACCCAACCTGTACACACTCGATCGAATGATAAAGTATTTGCGGGGTGGGGGAATGGATGATCCACTTTATGAATATAAAAAATTATCCAAGGTGGGACATATGGGTCATTTTCGGATATATACAACCCGACAAATAAAACAATTTCTAACTTATTGCGGTTTTACAATTCAGGAAATACAGTATGAGATGTATCATAAAATGCGCAAACAGCCACGATTTTATTTTCGGGATGTATGTATGCGACTGATCCCGAAACTGCGCAGATTTCAAATCTTTATAGCGGGTAAATATAGTGCCTAAAGAGACAACTTCGATCTTATATGTGACCGGGGGATACGGACCACACCTATATGTCTTTGGGAAATAAACCAAGTCTATATAACAGAACTATTCGCGGTGGGTTCTGGGTTATGCAGACCACGGTCGTTTTACGCGTATTGGATCTGGTGCGGCTGGTAATATTAGGGCGTCTGCTGGGACCGCGGGATTTTGGGTTGTTGGGTATCGGCCTATTAACAATGGCCATTCTAAACGAGCTTACCGAAACGGGTTTTAAATCGGCCTTGATACAAAAACCATCCATTACGGATGATCACTTGAATGCAGCGTGGACGGTAGGGATTGTCAGGGGGATTTTATTATATGTTGTGCTGTATATCAGCGCTCCGCTGGTGGCGATGTTTTTTCAAAAATCCGAAGCCACAACTCTAATTCGGGTAATAGGCATTATGATGATACTGAATACATTCAGTAACATGCGCCTGGTCGTGTTTCAAAAAGAACTGCAATTCCATAAGGTATTTATTTATCAAATCGGAGGTTTGATCGTCGATCTTGGACTTTCCGTGTATCTGGCGGTGCTCTACAAAAATGTCTGGGCCCTGGTATGGGGAAAACTGGCGGGAGAAACGTTTCGAGTAATTTTGAGTTATATTTTGGCAGCCAAAAGGCCCCGGTTTTGTACAGATGTGGGCAAGTTGCGTGAGCTGTGGACTTTTGGAAAGTGGATATTTGGAACATCAATTCTAAAATTCTTTATTATGAACGGCGATGATTTTCTGGTCGGCCGGATGCTGGGTGTGAAAGCGCTGGGACTGTATCGATATGCCTACCGGATTTCCAACCTGGTGGCGACAGATATAGGTGATGTGATATCGAAAGTGAGCTTTCCAGCCTATTCCAAATTACAGGATACCCGGGAAAAATTGAGGGGCGGCTATATTAAGAGCACGCTACTTGTCTCGGCAATATCTTATCCCATCACGGGAGGTATTATTGTTCTGGGAACAGAGCTTGTCCAGGTGATTCTGGGTGGAAAGTGGACCGAGATGGTTCCGACTATGCAAATCCTTTGTCTGCTGGGGGTAGTCAAGTGCATGCAATTCGGGAATATTTTTATGAGTATGAATCGGCCGGACATCTCGACCAAACTTTCGCTGATTCGACTAATTCTTATTATTATAACCATTTATCCCTTCACCCTTTTAATGGGGATGCCGGGAACCGCACTATCAGTTTTTCTATCTAGCCTGCTGATAAGTGGAACCGGTTTATTCCTGGTTCAAAAATTCATTGACCACAGCCCCCGGGAATTTTTAAAGCTTGTTTTTACGCCGACGGCAGCCACTTTGGTTATGGTGCTATGTCTGTATTTAGTCAAGAGACAGTTCGGTACCGTTAATTTACCAGGTCTGGCGGCTTTGATCGGGGTGGGGATGGTTAGTTATGTGGGTACAATTTTACTTTTCGGATTTATCGACAAAAAGAACAACGTTCTTCTATTATTCAAAGAAATCCTCAAGGGCCTGAGATGAGCACAGTAGAGAAGATACAGATTGACCTGGGAAACCTGCTCCAGGAATCCTCAGAAACCTGGGGGGAGCTGATCTATCAAGATGCTCATTTTGAAAGGCGCAGTGAGGATAAGGGAGATGACGGGCCACTGGAGATCAAAATTATTAGCGATCACTTAACTGCTTACGAGGTATTCTGTTTTCATATTTCGATTTTTTGCAGGCAAACAACGATACTAAATTTTTATATTTCAGATGCGGAGCTATACTCGGCGTCGATGGGGCATCTAATCACCAAGAATGCAGAGCAACTTTATTGGATCCCTCATCCGCCCAAATGGAGAAGCTATGATCCTCAAGGTAGAATTGCATGCGAAAAAACGCCGGCGTCCTGGGAGGTGGCCCGCGGAGCCGAAAATATATCAATTACCCTGCAGGGTGACAAAGATGGATGGTCGGAATTTTGCGTTTTACTTTTTGAAAAAGACAGACAGTCCTATCAAAATGAGATTCTGCAGAGACAAAGAGCCGAGCAACAGAAGGTGACCTGGGCACTGTGGTTTTCCATGGAGAGGATTACCGATGTCTGGCATTATTTTGCCCGGGGACAAGTTTACAACACCCGGTATCCAAACTACAAGAGAAGCTGGGCGTGTCAACATATGGGTTATACTCTGTACCATTATCTCCAATACCTGCAGAGTCAGACGGGCAAAAAAATTTATGATGTGCTATCCAGTTTCATAGCCTATGCAACCATGTTGAGCCTGCCGGCGGACGGTCGATGGAAACACGGCGTCTGGACGGAAGAGATGGAAACTCATACAGTCAACCAGGTGCAAGGGATCAATCTGCTTTTATCTTACTATGAACGAAGCGGGGAAGCAGTATTTTTAGAAAAAGCAGAAAAGGCTTTAAGGGATTTATTAACCCTGAGTGAGGTTTTGAGCCCGGAGGATATCTGGTTCTTTCACGACAGCCTGGAAACCAATCAGGAAAAAGCCGGATTGTTTTACAAGCCGATGATCATCTCGCAAGTATTTGGGAGTTCCCCCACCAATACCCTTTGCCTCAACACGCATGTTTATACTCTTTTAGTTTTGGGGCGTTTTTTGGACATTCATCCATTTGCCGAGGGCGAGCGATACCGGGAACAAGGAATATCCAGCCTGAAAAAAGTGTTGGAAGCTAAGCCACAGGGAGTGTTGTATTCGTGGCTGTACGGGATACGAGACATAATAATGCGGCTGGCACTTAAGACGAAAGGACGATGTGCCCGGAAGCTACTAAAATGTTATGAGCAATTGCTGGCACGATATATACTTCCGTATATGAAAAGGAAGTATCCACGCCTGGTAATGCCCAATGGTTTTATTGAAAGGGATCTGACTTTCAGTTATTTTTCCAATCCCTACTATCTAGTCAACATTGAGGTGCTTTTGTCCCTATACGGCCAGACAGGAGCCGATTGGTTGACACCGATTCTGCGTAAGGCAATTAAGCAGATTCTGCATTCAGGAACGGTAAAAATAATGGCAGATCATGATTTGCGAGCCACTCTTTTTTTAGAGATTCTTTTCCTATATGGAGTGCTGGTGGAAGAAAAATATTTACAATATTTGCCGGAATATATTTCCTATTTTGAGCAAAGAGGCATGGCTACACCTGTTTGTATGCTTTCAAATCCGCTCATGGCGGAAACTTCCACAGTAATAAGCTGGGATAATCCAAACATAATCGTTTTAAGGCCGGTTGCTCGATCGGGAATCTATGCTCTGATAGTAAATCCTAAAGATAACGAGGAAGAAGTGTGTTTACAACTGGGACACAAGGAGAAAAATGACAAATTCAAGATTCTGGATGCCCAGGGAGAAGAAGTGAAGTGGCAGGGAAGCATCCCTATTGCGGCAAAGTCCTATTTAAAGATCATTGCCAAGGTGCGATTTCGCACTTTTGCCTGTTGAATATTCTGACATAATTGTAATAAAGGGCCATAGGAAGGCAATAACTGATTTTTAATCACTTTTGGGGGATTACCCGAAATCTGCAAAAAAGATAAACGGCCGCCAGAAGGCCCTTAAGCACCGATAAGCGTAATATACAACTGTGAAAGTTAAGCCAAGGAGGGCTAGGAAAAAATTTCAAAGCAAAAAAAGAAACATATACTTTGGATATGAACAAAAAGGTATTGATAGTTGGGATAGATGGGGGGAGCTGGCAGGTGCTGGGACCGGCAATGGCAGAGGGGTATATGCCGCATTTGCAAAGTCTGGTGGAGGGGGGAGCAAGCGGCGTTTTGGAATCCACTATGCCGGCGATTACACCTACGGCGTGGGCAAGTTTTCTTAATGGTTCCAATCCAGGTAGTCATGGAGTGTTTAATTTTTCCTACTGGGACAGAAAACAAAAAACACAAAAATATGTAAGTTCCCACTCGCTCCAAAGACCCGTCTATGAAATTTTGAGCCAGGCAGGAAAGCGAGTGGGGCTGATAAACGTACCCATGACCTATCCACCCCATGCGGTGCACGGGGCAATGATTACCGGGATACTGACTCCCTCCCTTAATTCAGAGTTTACCTATCCGGCGGAATTGAAAGAATCACTTTTAAAGGCAGTGCCTGATTACCATATCTTCAATCTTAACAATATAAAAAACCTGTTTCAGCAAGGTTCACTGGAACAATTCTGTGAACAATTGGCCGCGATCCTGGAAAACCGAGTACGGGCGGCAGAATTACTCCTGGAGAGGGACAGTTATGATGTATTTATGGTACACTTTCAGGCAACAGATCTTGTGCAACATTCATTATGGCAATATCTGGACTCAAGTCATCCGCAGTACGACGCAGAGAAACGTAATACGGTCTTTAAGCTATTTTATAAGAGGCTGGATGAAAAGATACAAAAGCTGCGAGAACTATTTGCAAAAAATGCACAAACGGAATATCTGACTCTGGTAGTTTCCGATCATGGTTTTGAGAGTCATAAAAAAAGAGTCAATCTGGGTAACTGGCTGGTAGAACAATCCTATGTAAAGTTGAACGAGAAGCCAATACAACACCCCAGGCTGAAAAAAATGACCCGTGCTCTGCGGGTGGGGCGGTTATTGAAATATTTTCTGCCTCAACACACGCTGAAAGAGATCGAGAGTACATTAGGGCTTAAGAAAGAGGATATTGATTGGGAAGGTTCCCGGGCCTACTCGTTGGGACGCAACAGCGAAGGATTCATTTACGTATTAACCGAAAACAGCACAGAACGGTATAATACCATTAAGGAAATAACCGAGAAACTGCAGGCGCTGCAGGACCCTGAGGACCATAGAGACGTCGTGGCAAAGGTGTATCGTAAAGAAGAAATATTTAAGGGCGACTTTCTGGAGAGGATACCGGATTTGATAATAGAAGGTTCGCCAGGATATACGTTTACGGGCTATCATGCTCCGGGGCGCGAAATATTCGAGGTGGTCGAGCCGAGTACCGACAGTCATATCGGTAAACACCACAAAGATGGTATTTTTATAGCAGCAAGCAACGAGGTAGAGCAAGGCGAAGGGCGACGGGGACAAATAATAGACATAGTTCCAACGCTCCTATATTACCTGCAACTGCCGCTAGAGCAGCAAATAGACGGGCGGGTTTTAGAAGAAATATTTACCACGGAATTTCGGCAACAAAATCCTCCCTCAAAATGCATAATACCGCCGGACAGTCATAAAACTACACAAGAGGATGTTTTCAACGAGGAGGATCAGAAAAAGATCACAAAACGTCTGGAAGACCTGGGATATTTATAAACCGGGGCCGCATTTAGGTTGATAGATATAACCTTGTTAAATTAAACTGCGAAAGTTAAGTTAGTGCTCTTTCGCACTTTTGCATGTTAAACATTCTGACCTAATTGTAAGAAAGGGCCTTGGGAAGGCAATAACTGATTTTTAATAACTTTCGGGGGATTACCCGAAATCCGCAAAAAATATAAACGGCTGTCCGAAGGCCCTTTAACGCCAATAAGCGCAATATAAAACTGCGAAAGTTAAGTTATATTATGAAATTTTATCTGGTTAATCTGCATTTCAGCGATCTGTATTCAGAAAAGATAACCACGCCACCTTTGGGAGCGGGTTATATCATGGCCGCGCTGGATAAAGGGGGAATCGAAAGCCGATATTATGAGTTTTCGTTCCATAATAATGTAACCCATCTGCTGGAAGATATAAAGAATTTTGCACCGACGCTGATCGGATTTTCCCTGAGGAGTCATCGGTATCAAGAAAGCTACAAAATTATCGATCAAGTAGCAAAAATGAACATACCTGTCGTATTAGGAGGAGCGCATGTCAACTGTCACGGCGGAAAAGTACTGGAGGAATGTTCGGCTGACTTTTTAATCCAGAAAGAAGGAGAGGAGACACTGCTACTACTGCTGGCTCATCTGGGGGAAAAGGAGAAATATGCGGAAATACCAGGCTTGATATATCGGCAGGATGGCAAGATCCGAGAGAATCCGCCCCAGATTCTCGATATTACGAAACTGGCGTTTCCAACCTATAAAGGATTTGAATTAGAGAAGTATCCGGCCTCGTTGCGGCTGTTACTGAGTTCGCGGGGCTGTCCGTACCGTTGTACGTTTTGCCAACAATCAGCACTTCTGGGCAAGAAATGGCGGCAACGGGAACCAGAAGAGATCCTACGCGAGATGGAATATTGGGCGGAGCGAAAGGTAAAGTATTTTAACTTTGCGGATGACAATCTGACCTTAGACGGCAGGCGGATACGTCAGTTGTGCCGGTTGATTCAAAAAAGCCGGTACCGGTTCTATCTGGAAACCTCGGGTATGCGGATCGATAACGTGGATTACGAAACCTTGAAGATGATGAAGGACAGTGGATTCTATTACCTATCGTTCGGGATAGAATCGGGCAACGACCGCATTCTGCGGGAGATAAATAAGGGTATCACAGTCAAACAGGTTCATCAGACACTGAGCTGGGCCTGGAAACTGGGCTTTGATATAAAATTGTATTTCATCGTTAACAATCGCACCGAGACGTATGAAGAGGTGCAGGATTCATTCAGATTAGCGCGGGCTTATCCGATTATGCTGGCACGGTTTACCAATCTGGTTCCATATCCCGGGACTTATGATTATGAATGGATATTGCAACACGGCCGCCTACTCTACCCGGCCAGCGAATACCTTAACAATGCAGTCAAGTACTGGGATCAACCACTCTATGAGGGACCGGGAATGACATATGAGCAGCGGGTGCAAGTGATCCATGAGGGTCAGGAAGAAGTGAAAAAGCTCCTGCAGAAAACCTGGAAGGGTAGAATTAAAAAGGTTTTGGGGCTGCTTAAAAATGGAAATTTTCAGGTAGTAGGACGAAAAATAGTATGGACGGCCAAGGCACGTTTATCCTAAAAGCAAGGTAATTAGCTTAGGAGAGAGAAGATGAAACAAGAATCAGGATCGCTGAGCTGGGAATAAATATAAATGAAAATTGCTTTTATCGTAGAAGCTTTCCCTTGTTTATCACAAACATTCATTCTGGACCAGATCACCGGTCTTATCGATATGGGACACGAAGTGGAAATTTTTGCGGGTCGGGATCCTCAAGAGAAAAAAATTCATGCTTCTTTTAACGGGTACCGCTTAAGGGAAAAGGTTCATTACCCACCCAGGATGCCAAAAAGCAGAATTCAACGGCTGGGTAAGGCTATTTGTCTGATTATTAAAAATCTGCCCAAGCATCCTGTTATGCTGGGGCGGGCGCTGGGACAATTCAAACATTGCAGGGATATGAACCTGCTCCAATTTTTGGAATTGGTACTGCCATTTTTCGATTGTTCTTTTGATATCATTCATTGCCATTTCGGTCCGATGGGGAATCGAGGCCTGGCGCTTAAAAAAATCGGCATACCAGCGAAACTAATAACCACCTTTCACGGTTATGATATTCATTGCTATCCCAGGCGGGTCGGGCAGGATGTATATAAAAGATTGTTTGAGGATGGGGATCTATTTACCGCCAACAGCAATTTTACCAAAAACCGGGTGGCAGCATTAGGCTGTGAGGAAAAGAAGATCAGAATCTTGCCGGTCGGACTAAAGATTGAACAATTTCCCTTTAGAGAACGTAAAGTTTTACCAAATGAACTGGTGCGTATATGTACCGTAGCGAGGTTGGTTGAGAAAAAGGGGCACCGCTTTGCCCTAGAGGCGCTGGCGAAAGTGGCCAAGAAACATCCTAATGTTATATATTCTCTGGCAGGGGGGGGAGACGGTGAAAAAGACTTGAAAGAATTGGCAGCAGAATTGCAGATTGAGGAGAAAGTAGAATTTTTGGGAGAATTTACCCAGCAAGAAATTGTTGAGCTATATCAGCAAAGTCACTTTTTCGTTCTGCCGAGTATTACGGCAAGTGATGGAGATATGGAGGGACAGGGATTGGTACTGCAAGAAGCACAGGCTTGCGGTATGCCCGTGATTTCGACATTGCATAACGGAATTCCAGAGGGGATACAAGAAGGGACAAGCGGTTTTCTTGTGCCGGAGAAAGATGTGAACGGCCTGGCGGAAAGAATGGAATATTTAATTGAACATCCGGAAACCTGGGCGGAGATGGGCAGATGCGGGCGGAAATTTGTGGAAGAAAAATACGATATAAAAATATTAAACCGGCGTTTGGAAAATATATATAAAGAGCTATTAAGCTGAAACATTATATATAGTAAATCGAATTTGATTTTAAGCTTCCTGTATTTTTAAGCGGAGCAGGTTGAGGGCGGTATAGGCGGCGCGGCGGCGGATGCCGGGGCGGTCGCCGGGGAATATATTGCGGGTAACTTGTACATCATTTTTATCGGCAAGGGCGATATAGACCAGGCCGAGGGGCTTTTCCTGGGTGCCGCCAGTGGGGCCAGCGATACCAGTGAGGGACAGGGCATAATCCGTCTGGGCCAGTGAGCGAGCGTTTTGAGCTATACTGCGGGCAACGGGTTCACTGACAGCGCCGTGCTGCTGAATTAAATCAGGATCCACATTAAGGAAAGAAGTTTTTGCTTCATTACAGTAGGTGATCCAGCCGGCAGAAAAATAATCACTGGAGCCGGGTATGTCGGTCAGCTCTTTGGCCAAAAGGCCGCCGGTACAGCTTTCAGCCACGGCCAGGGTAGCTCGTTGCTCACGCAAGAGGCCACCAACTACAGAGGCTAAAGAATCATCATCGGCACCAAAAATCAGATTGCCCAGGCGGCGGCGGATTTCCTGCTCAACGGGCTCGATAAGATGAGCGGCTGAGGATTCATCAGGGGCCTGGGCCAAGATACGCAGGGAAATTATTCCCTGAGCAACGGTGCAGTTAACCAGGGGATTGCATCCCCGGTCCATCAGCTCGCCCAACATCTCAGCGACATTGGATTCTCCGGTACCGAAAATACGCAGGATGCGACAGACTATCACCTGTTTTACGGCCTCAAGTGAAAGCAGGCTATGTAGTTTGTCTTTAACAACTGTCTCAAACATACCGGACATCTCGTTCGGTACGCCGGGCAGGAAAAAAGCTAATGCGTTTTTCAGGTGAGCGAATATTCCCGGAGCGGTGCCAAGATTATTGTCTATAACCTCGCATCCTTTGGGAATCAGGGCCTGGATATCATTGGCACTGGACATGGTTCGGCCGCGAAGATCAAAGAAATGCTTTATCCGATCCAGGGAAGGTTGATGCAACTCAAGTTCGACATTTAATAGTTGAGCCAGGGCAGAGCGGGTCAGGTCGTCTTTGGTGGGGCCCAGACCGCCGGTGACTAATATGATATCGGCCTGGGTCTGAACACGCTGCAAGGCGGCTACGATGGCATTTTGATCATCGCCAACAGTTATATGTTCAGCAACCGTGATACCCAAAGGTAAAAGCTGCTGACTCAACCAGGCAGAGTTGGTATCTACGGTTTGACCCAGAACAAGTTCGTCACCAATACTTATGATAACTGCCAACATTAGCAAAATCGATCTTTAGTCACCTACACATTGAAACGGAAGTTGATGATGTCACCGTCCTGGACGGGGTAGGTTTTGCCTTCCAGGCGGACTTTGCCGGCGGCCTTGGCGGCTTTCATATCGCCAGCAGCTATAAAATCATCGTAGGCTACAGTCTCGGCCCGGATGAAGCCGCGCTGGATGTCGGAGTGAACAGCACCGGCGGCCTCCAGAGCAGGACAGTCGGCAGGGACGGTCCAGGCGCGAACCTCGTCGCTGCCAACGGTCAGAAAGGAGATTAATTTCAGGGTGCGATAGCAAAAACTAACCAGGCGGTCGCGGGCAATTTCGGTCAGGCCCATGTCCTCCAGAAATTCGCCTCGTTCTTCCGGGGCCAGGTTAGCCAATTCGGCCTCGACAGAGGCGCTGAGGACAAGGATTTCGCCGCCAGCTTGTTCCTTATCGATGGGAACAGCCTGGTTGATTTTATCCTCATTGACATTCACTACGACAATAATCTGCTTGAGGGAAAGGAAACCGAAACTACGCATGAATTTTTCTTCTTCAGGGGAAGTTATGATGGTGCTTAAAGGCTGGAGATTTTCCAAGGCTTCGCTATAACGGCGCATAAGCTCCAATTCGTGTTTGTCCTGCTTTTGAGTCTGGGTGGGGCGGGTAACGGCCTTTTCCAACTTTTCAATCCGGTTGGTTACGGATTCCAGATCAGCCAGGAATAATTCGTTTTTGAGCTCCTCGAGATCGGCAGCGGGATCGATACGGTTACGATAGGTGCCGACTGAGGTATTCTCGAAATTCCGCAGGACAAAGACCAGCATGTCAGATTGGCGGGCCTGGCCGATGAGGCGGCGGGCATCATTGCGGCTGTGTTCATCAAGAAAGCTCAGGCCGGGCAGATCGAGGAATTCTATGGTGGCGTGGGTGGTCTTCTTGGGCTGGAAGATTTCAGTGAGCTTTCCCAAACGGGAATCGGGTACCTGGACAATAGCCTTATCAATCTGATGGGCCAGGGCCGCCTCAGCATGGCTGTGTCCCTGGGTAAGGGCTGAAAACAAGGTTGATTTCCCAGATTGGGCCAATCCGACTAAGGCTGCCTGCATAATTTGTACCTTTCCTACCTAATAAATATTAACTGCCAATCAAGGGGCATTTATCATTTTGACGATCATCACTTCTGAGATAATTTTTGTCAAGAATAGGATTTTTACCTCCGGCGGTGTTGTCAAAACGGTTATTTTACACCGATAGATGACTGGCGAGAGAAAGATAAAGACGTGCATGTTACCCGTAATCCCTTACACCATAATCACTTATAATGTTTTTTGTCAAAAAATAGTGCTCTGGACCTGGGTAAACTAAAAGAAAAAGTTAGAAGTTTTATCCTATCTTTTGGCTTGACAGTTAAAACAGATAAGATTATTCTGCTAACTTTATATAATGGACAGAGAGTTTTTGTCTAAATAGTTACAAGTTAAGATTATATCGGAGGATACAATTTGAATAGCACAGTCGTCCGCGAATTGGTGGATGCGGGCATACACTTCGGACATCGATCGGGTCGCTGGAACCCGAAAATGAAACCATATATCTTCTGCAGTCGCAACTCGATCCACATCATCAATATAAAAGAGACTATCAAGGGGCTATTACGAGCAAAGAAATTTTTGGTGAAGTTAGTCGCTTCGGGACAGGATGTTCTGTTCGTGGGGACCAAACGTCAGGCTCGTCGGCCGATCATCGAACAGGCTCAGCGTTGCGGAATGCCGTACGTGGCCGAGCGGTGGCTGGGCGGAACATTAACAAACTTCAGCACTATTCGTAAGCGTCTGGGCCGCCTGGAAGAACTGGAAGACATGGAAGCCAAGGGTCTGTTGGCAGCCCAAAGTAAAAAGATGGAATCGACTCTACGCCGGGAATTACGCAAGATCAAACGTAACCTGGACGGAGTCCGAGAGATGAACCGACTGCCCGGTGCTTTGATCATGATCGACGCCCGGCGGGAACATCTGGCGATCAGTGAGGCACTGAAACTTCATATTCCCTCGATCTGTTTATTAGATACCGATTCGGATCCTGATTTGGTGGATATTCCCATACCGGGTAACGACGATGCCATGCGGACAATTGAAATAATCGCCAGTCAACTGGCGGATGCCGTATTGGAAGGTAAGGCAGCCAAGCCGGAACCGGCAGCAGCGGCTGATTCAGGAGAGCGTCGGGGCGGTAGGCAACGCAGAGTATCGCTCACCCAAGCAGCAGAACAATTGAGCCAAGCTCCGGCCGCCGAGGCAAATCCTGCCCCCGAGGCAACCTCAACGGAAACTACCGACACCGCTGGCGGGGAAACTACCGGCAAATCGGAATAACAGGCATTGCAAGAACCCGACCTTACCAAGGTCGTACTCCAGTGATAATTATTGTGAAAGAAGGAGTCTGTATAAAATGGCAGAAATTAACTCGGCACTAGTCAAGCAACTGAGAGACCGCACAGGACAGGGCATGATGGACTGTAAAAAGGCCCTGGAAGAAACCGCCGGGGATATGGAAAAGGCCGTTGACCTGCTCCGTAAAAAGGGCATGGCTGTCATGGATAAGCGGGGCGGTCGCGAAACCAAAGAAGGTAAGGTTGTGGGGCTCAGCGCTGCAGATGGAAAAGCAGCGGCCTTGGCATGTCTGTGCTGCGAAACGGACTTCACGGCCAAAAATGAAAAATTCCAAGCTGCTGCCGACACTCTGGTCGAAGCCCTGGTAAGCGCCACAGGCCAACCGGAAAGCACAGAAGCTCTGGAGCAACTGGCAGCACCGGACGGCCGGAAAGTAAGTGAGGCCCTTAACGAGATTATCAGTCAGACGGGTGAGAAAATCACGATCGGTCCGTTCGAACGTTTTGCACTGGAAGGTCCGGGGCTGTTACATTGTTATGTACATTTCAACGGCAAAATCGGTACCCTGGTACAGATTGATGCCGAGACTGAAGCTGCGGCCTCTAATGAAGAAGTGAAAAACCTGGCCAGTGACCTGGCTATGCACATTACGGCCACCAATCCCTTAGCCGTAACCCCCGAACAACTCGATCCGGAAGTGGTCGAGAGAGAAAAAGAAGTGGCGAAATCACAGGTTACCGGCAAGCCAGAAAATATCATCGATAAAATTGTAATGGGCAAAATAAACAAGTGGTATCAGCAAATCGTTTTGCTGCAACAGCCCTTTGTTAAGGATGACAGCAAAACAGTTGCAGAACTTGTTGATGAAACAGGTAAGAAAGTGGGCGGCAAACTATCCGTTAAGCGTTTTATCCGCTTACAGATCGGCTAAGCCAGAGCCCTTAACACAGGCATAAACGTAATATAAAACTGCGAAAGCTAAGACCCGAGACAGGCTGGTAATAAGAGCCACGTGTCAAACCATGGCGAAACTGAAATATAAGCGAATACTGCTAAAGATCAGTGGGGAAGGTTTTAGCGGTACCGGCAATTTTGGTCTTAGTGGGGACGAGATCGAACGAATAGCTGCACAGATCAGCGAGTTGATCCAATTGGGTGCTCAGCCGGCGGTAGTGGTTGGAGGGGGTAATCTGGTCCGGGGCAAAAGCTTAAGTGAAAAAACCTCCGTGCATCGGGTCACCGCAGATCAGATGGGTATGCTGGCCACAGTAATCAATGCCATCGCCCTGCAAGATATACTCGAAACGCAAGGCACTTCCACGCGGGTCCTCTCGGCAATTGAGGTAGCCAGTATCTGTGAACCGTTTATCCGCCGCCGTGCCATCCGACACCTGGAAAAAGGCAGGGTTATCATCCTGGCCGCCGGTACGGGAAATCCGTTCTTTACAACCGATACCTGTGCGGCACTGAGAGCATCGGAAATAGGGGCCGAGGTTCTGATTAAAGCAACTAAAGTAG
>Ga0272442_10001742_pt1 | contig 32393 bp, 28 predicted proteins | sample SSMForm2O_FD_200262 | JGI IMG/M metagenome (GOLD analysis project Ga0272442, IMG submission 200262) | Marine sediment archaeal communities from Little Sippewissett salt marsh, Falmouth, MA, United States - SSM-Form-2O | ecosystem: Environmental > Aquatic > Marine > Wetlands > Sediment ... | reverse complement strand
CATCTTCAAGGTCCACCACGTAGATCATGACGTTGTAATCTCCCCTGGGTATCCCCTGCCAGATTATCCCCACGGTATCTTCCCTGTTTGATGTCAGGATATCCGCTGTTTCTTCATAGACCTGGGACTCTCCGTTTTCGGGGGTCAGCACAACCCTGATTATCCCGTTAAAGGGCACCTGGGACTTTCCGACTACCGTCACACTGGCCCCGTATTCGTCCACGTCCACGTCCTCGCCTATGATTTCCACCTCTTCCTTTGCCCTGAAATCCGACCGGTAGACTGTTGTAAGGGCCGGGGAGTGGGAGTGTACTTTCAGGAGGGCTGTGTAGTCCCTTTCTTTTTCGAGGAGGAAGGGCCAGTACATTGCCTCATAGTAGGCGTCCATTACAGGGATGTTTTCCATGCTTTCGGAGTATATGATTTCCCCTTCCGAGAGCAGTTTCAGGTTCAGGTCGATTACGCCGGGTTTTGGCATCTGTATGAAACTGAGTTCCCTGGGGGTGACAAGGGCTGACGCTTTTTCGGAGTCTGCGGAAAAGTCCACGAGCTTGATAGTTGAGAGTGTGGGGCTCCGGTGGGAAAAAGAACTTTTCCGGCTTGCAAGGACCTCATTTCCTGCCTGTACCGAAAGCCGGGCAGTGTAGGAATCATAGTCTTCCCCGAAATCCTCTTCCAGCCCCCAGAAATGGATTTTTGTGAACTCCTGTCCGGCTTCCACGGAACCCAGGCTCAGGTTTTCCGATTTCAGGAGTTCTTTTCCCGAACTCAGGGTGAAGCTGAGGGTGACGTCTTCAAGAGGCTGCCCGAAAATAACTGTTGCATCACAGAGTTCGTGGTCGGAAAAAAAGTCGCTTATAAGGACGCTTTCTTCCTTGCCTACCTCCGGAACGATCTGATTTCCCGCACATGCTGCGGGATGAACCGGAATGGAGAAGACGGTCAGGATGGTCAGTACAGTGAAAAAGCTCATTAATACAAAAAAGTTGGAAATATTCCCTTCTGCTTCCCTGGGTTTCATTTTTTCTGGCAGGCTCAAGCCCGGTCCCTCCTCCTTTTAAGAATTGCCGGGAACCGGGAACTCCAATGAACCCTGCTTCCCCTCTTAATAAATGTATGTAAGAAATGAATCTATTATACAATATGCAGGAACCTTTATGTTTAAGTTTTTATTTCCCGTTCCGATATCCTGCTTTTATGCCCGTTTTTTATGTTTTTGTTTTGATATACTTTCTTTTTATGTTTCTTGAACTTATTTTCTGCTTGTAATCCAGGTCCCTGCGGAAATTGCGGATTTTTCTGCTGTTTTTTCGTCAAGGACTTTTTCAAGCAGGTCAGGGTCCCTTCCGTCCATCACCAGGGCGTCGAGTTTGCACCTTTCGATGATTTTTGCAGCCACGGGATCCACGGGAGACTTTGAACCGGCTTTCATCTCGATGGACATCACGATGTCTATGAGTTCTTCAGGAGAGATTATGTCGTATTTTACGGCATCAGGGTCGCTGTTGGGGTCTGCGGAGTAAACGCCGTCAATAGAGGTTGCGATTGTCAGCAGGTCCGCCCGCAGGAATTCCGCAAGGATTGCCGAGACCGCATCCGTGGTCTGCCCGGGGGTGATTCCTCCCATGACCACTATTTTTCCGGACTCCAGGGCTTTTGCGGCTTCCAGGTAGCCTGTCGGGATTTCAGGATGGGCATCTGTCCCGAGAGCCGAGATAAGAAGCCTTGCGTTCAGGCGGGTGATGTCTATGCCTATGAAGTCGCAGGTAACTTCGTCCGCCCCCACTGCGCGGGCAGTCCCTATGTAGTTCCGGGCAGCTTCCCCGCCTCCGGTTACGACCAGCAGTTTGTGTTTTTCCGAAAGCTTCCTGAGGGTTTCGGCATACTTTAAAAAACGATCCGGGTTAAGGTCTTTTGCAAGAATTGATCCGCCTAGGGATAGTACTATGAGCATGATGATCTTTACTCATTAACTGTATTTCGCTTTTAAACTTATCGATGTCCGGGGTCCCGGGCACCCTCTCCTAATTTCCTCGCTCTCCCCTTACTTTCCTTTTTTCCTTACTTTCCTTTTTTCCTTACTTTCCTTTTTTCCTTACTTTTCTTTTTTCCTTACTTTCCTTTTTTCTTTATTCTCCTTATTTCCTCAATTTCTTTTTTTCTTCATTCTCCTTATTCCTCAATTTCTTTTTTTCTTCGTTCCCCTTATTTCCTTACTATCTTTTTTTCTTTATTTTTTCCTTCTTTCTCTCTTTTCAGTTTTCCTAACTTTCTTTGTTCTCCCGCTGTCCTTTTTTCTTCATTCTTTTGATTTCCTTGCTTTCCTGATTTTTCTCATTATCCCGTTTTTTTATATATTGATTTCTAATGTCTAAAAATGTGCTTTTCCGTTCTTTTCAGTACTTGCCCTGAGTTTTTCCTTTGAGTCTTCCTGTATTAAACCTGGACCTTTTCCTGTACTTCTCTTAGATTTTTGTTTTTTTCTTGAGACTTGACACAACGTATCCTTATACCTTTTTCAGGCATTTTTTTAAGTTCACGGCGACAATGAGAATTCAAATTTATTTGTTTTCTTTATATTTTTTTCACCTTTTTTTTAATAGTATCTTATATGTAACAGCGTTAATGCATAACTATTTACATGAGGAATTTCACAAAATTTTGTGAATAATATATGTTTGGATTTTATAAAAAAGGAGGTAACTTTTCTTGAATAACGAAGTTTACGCTGCTTCCATGGCGGCGATCTCAAGCATCCAGAACATAACCAATGACAGGATCGAAGCTCTTACAAAAGGGCACGGCATGACTAACATCGGCGCAATGTGTGCCGCAAACGCTATTGCAACCGAACTCTTCCGGGGAGCCAACATCCAGCTTACCGATGAGGACAGCGGCAGCCTTCAAATCGACCATGTCCTTGAAAAGGGAATAGAGGCCGCAAGGGAAGCCGGGGCAAGTCCGGCAAATGCTGCCCTTTTTGCCGCAAGCATCTGCTACTTTGCAGGATCCAACGCCCAGGCAGGAGTCCCTGCAGGGAACCGGAAGATCGGGGCTCTTGCCCGCATGATCGCAGGCGCAGACAGGACAGGGGTCATTTCAGTCCCAACTCCCAAGTCCAACAACAAGGTCTCTGGCTTTGCAGCTGTCCAGGCAATCTACAAGGCTATGGAAGAAGGCAAACTTACCCGGATCGACGGGCGCAAACTTCCCCTTGGCGTTGCAGGAGGTCCTCTCTACGGCCACAACACCCTTGGTGAAGACATCGGTTTCCCTGAAGTTGCCATGAACGCGGCAAAAGTCGGGACCGAAGCTATGATGAAGGCTTACTGGGGCGCAGGCGTTTCCGCAAGCCCGATCATTTCCGCAATCCTCGGAACTGCCGCATCCCTGGAAATCGTCCACCCTGACGCTTTTGTTGGGGCAGAGTACGGCGGTTTCTTCGATGTAAACAGTGCTTATCTCGCAGGAAAGGCTGCCTGTGAAGTCGCAGGAATCCCTGAAAAGCTCCACATGAGGGGAACAGGCGAAGAGTACGATTCAGCAAGGCTTGTAGGAGACCTCGGAGTCATTATCAAGGACATCGGTGCCCCAACCGTTGTAGGGATGATGTCTTTTGGCGAAATGCTCTGTGCTTTCCAGGAATCCGTCCAGATAGGAGCCGGTTTCTCCGGCGGTCCGATCATGCCCCCACTCGGGCACATGACCGCAGACTGTATCATCGCCCTCAGGGCTCTGATCAAGTGCGAAACTGATGTCGAAAAAGCCGCAGACATCATTGCCGAAGTCAAAAAGAACGAATGGCTTGACCCCGAAATCGCAGCTGTTGCCCTTAACACAATCTCCAGGAAGACCGAACAGGTCAGGAGAGGCCCGGTTACCCGCACAATGATCCTCGGGACCGACGGTGTGCGTTCGGCTGCAATCTTCCGGAGAGCACAGAAGGCTTATGATGGCTTTAAAGCCGGAAAGACAGTGGAAGATGTTGTCCGGGAAATTGATGCCGAGAGGAAGGCAACCGTTGAGACCAGGGCAGCTGCCATGCTTGGTGCCATGACCGGTCACGAACTCAAGATCGAAATCAAGAAGATGGTAGGCGGAGCCCGCAGGGACCACCCGTTCACTAACTCCTACTACGGTTTTGACACCGATGCCGATGTGGACGTAACCGTAGACGGCACGAAGTTCGAGCTTAAGGGGCTTGGGCAGACCTTGATCCCTGACGCTGTTTTCAACAACAAGGAGGATCTTCTGGAAGTAATCCCCCTGGCAGCCATTCCTGTCAGCGAACTGCAGCTTTCCGGCCACTCCATCATCAATATCACAGTGCCTGCAGCAGTGGCCGCAGCAATGAAGGTTGCAGAGCCAAAAGAAGCTGCAAAGCTTGCTGAAAAGGGTGGAAAAGGCTGCACAGCCGCAATTCCGGGTGCCCGTGAAAAAGCTCTGGATGTTGCAAAACTTGCAGTCCGTATTATGGACTCCATGTAAAATCTCTGAACATATCGCCAATCCGGAAAGGATTAGAGTCGAAAAAACCTGCCCGCCGGAAAAGCTTTAACAGCTGAGGAATACTTAACAGTTGGGAAAGTCTTTCCGATGAGGCCGGTTTATATCCTGGTTTCGGTAAGAGGCAGTATACCCATGCGCCGGGCTTGCTCGGACTGCTCTCCTCCTGTCTCTACCTTTTTCCTTCTCGCCTGCCTTTCCGGAGGCAATCTGGAGGTCCCGCTTTGCTCTTGATGACCAATGTTGACAATATTACCTGCGACCAGGTGCCCTACCTGATCGAGGAACTGATGAAGCTCGGGGCTAAGAATGTGCATGTAGTGCCGGCTTTCACGAAGAAAGGCCGGAGTGAATATATTTTCCTGATTGACAGTGAGGAAGGATACCTTGAGGCCCTTGCCGAGTTCATGGCCCTGGAAACCGGTACTCTCGGGGTCAGGATTTTGAAGACAGAGCATTATCCTTTTGACTATGAGTTGAGGAAGCTCTGCCTTTCTTTCATGGATGAAAATGACCTGCCTCTCTGGGAAGGGGAAATTGATGTAAAAATAGTCATAGGAAAAGAACAAAAGCCCCTTTCTGCCCGGGTGGAGTACGAAGAACTGAAGGAACTTACAAACCGGGTGAGGGAAGCGGGCCTGAAGCTTTCCATGTATGAGATTAAGGAATTGATTGAAGAAAGAGCCCTTAAGGGTATAAAGGACTTTACCGTCAATTTCGATGAAGGCGGGCTGGGACTGAAAGATGAGCCTTTGTCCAATGTTTCGAAAAAACTTTGCTGTACGGATAAGACGAAAACCTGCTTCGAGAATTGAAGCCCGGGTTTTTTCTTTTTTCGGGATATGGATTTCCTTCCCGAAAAGGTTTCTTATTCAAAAGAGCATTTCTTATTCAAAAAAACATTTCTTATTCAAAAAAACATTTCTTATTCAAAAAAACATTTCTTATTCTTAAAAATTTTTTATCATGAAAGGTATTATCAGAAAATGCCTGTTATCTTATAAACGTCCACATCTGGAAGGTGGTCCCTCTGGATCTAAAAAAAGTTTTAAATGATATCAAAAACGGAACAATTGAGCTTGAATCTGCGGAAGAACAGATCCGGTCCATGGGTTTTGTAAGTTATTCGAGCATTGCGAAGGTGGATACCCACCGGAAAAGCCGGACCGGGATCATGGAAGCAATTCTTGCTGACTGCAAGGAACCCGAAGATGTCGTGGAGATTGCAAAGGTCCTTGTCGACGAGAGTGGAAGAGCCCTGATAACCAGGGTTTCGGAAAAACACGTTGAAGCCCTGAAGGAGGCATTTCCTCCGGAAAAGCTCGAGTGGAACAGGCGGGCCCGTACCGCAGTCGTTCACAACGGCACTCCGTCACCTGCCACAGGTGGGGTTGTAGGGGTCATTTCAGCAGGTACGGCGGATATCCCTGCTGCGGAGGAGGCCAGGGTTGTTGCTTCCGAAATGGGCTGTGAGACCGTTGCCGTGTATGACGTGGGAGTTGCCGGGATACACAGGTTAATTCCCGAGCTCCAGAAGCTCAGGGCCAGAAACCCGGGAGCTATCGTTGTTGCCGCGGGAAGGGAAGGAACACTCCCCACCGTGGTCTCGGGGCTTGTTGATGTGCCGGTGATAGGGCTGCCTGTTTCCACGGGCTACGGAGCCGGCGGGGGAGGAGAAGCAGCTCTCCTTTCAATGCTTCAGTCCTGCTCTATCATATCCGTGGTGAATATCGATGCCGGCTTTGTAGCCGGAGCTTTTGCGGCCCGTATCGCTAATATGATTGCGGATGCTGCAGGAACCGGCGTTAAGAAGGGGAATAAAGAATAATAACAGAATATAAAGCCGGAAATTAAAAGAAAGGAAAATAAAGAGCAGGAATAATCAAAAAGCAGAACTGCAGGCAGGAATTTCATGAAATCGTTGATTTTCAATCCTTTTTCAGGGGCTGCCGGGGACATGATCCTTGGCTGTACCCTTGACCTCGGGGCAGACCGCCAGTACGTCAGGGAATTGATAGAGGCTTCCGTAGACGTATCCGTGGACATCCGCGAGATAAAGAAAAAGGGCATAAAAGCCCTTGATGTCCGGATAGGAGTTCCGGAAAAAGAAAAAGTCCGGAAATACCCCGAACTGATAGACATAATCAAGTCCGCAAAACTGCCTTCCCTTGTGGAAGAAAGTGCCCTTGACATCTTTGCGAAGATGGCTGACGCCGAAGCTGCCGTCCACGGGTATTCCGACCTTGCGGACCTGCACTTCCACGAGGTGGGCCAGAGTGACGCACTTGCCGATGTCATTGGCTCTTCGGCTGCGATCCATGCTCTTGGCTGTTCTTCCGTCTACTGCACCCCGATCAATGTTGGGAGCGGGACGGTTGAATCCGCCCACGGGACTCTCCCGGTACCGGCTCCTGCAACCCTCGAGGTCCTAAAAAACGGAAAGCTCTTTTTCAGGGGCAGTAACGTGAAAAAAGAACTGCTAACCCCCACAGGAGCTGCTGTCCTTGCCCATTTTGCAAAACCTCTGGAAACTTTCCCCCAGGGGAGAGTAACGGCGATAGGGTACGGAGCAGGGGATGCCGACCTTCCGGGGCCAAACGTGCTACAGGGCGTACTCTCCGAACCTGACTCCTGCCTGATCCAGGATGCGATCGAGGTCCTGGAGACAAATGCGGACGACGTGAGCGGAGAAGTGCTCGGCAACCTCTTCGAGGAACTGCTTGCCATGGGGGCCAGGGACGTTGTGATTATCCCCGCTACCATGAAAAAAGGCAGGCCTGCCCATGTTATAAAGGTCATATGCAAACCCGAAGACAGCTCGAAACTTGCCCGGAAAATCATAACCGAGACAGGTTCCCTGGGAATCAGGGTGATCCCTACCCGGCACCGGCTGATCGCCGCCCGGCAGATCGAGCTGGTCAGGATAGATGTTTCCGGAGAAGAGTTCGGGGTGGCTGTCAAGGTAGCTAGGGACTCCGGGGGAGTTCTGCTCAACATCTCTGCGGAGTTTGAGGACTGCAAACAGGTTGCAAGAAAGTCAGGGACTCCGGTAAAAGAGGTAATGCGGAGAGCTGAAGAGGCCGCATGGAAACTTTTTTCCTGAATTTTGGCCCTTCAATCCAGATTCTCAACAAAATGGGCTATGATCCTTTTGGAAAGCCCTATTTTTGAAGGGAGGGGCGGAAGTTTCTCGGCAGGGAACCAGCGGGCGTCTTCTATTTCATCGTGGTTGACAACGAGTTCTCCCCCTGCGTACTTTGCCGTGAAGCCCAGCATCAGGGTGTGAGGGAAAGGCCAGGGTTGGCTTCCGAAATATCTAAGGTCCGTTATGCTAACCCCTACTTCTTCCCTCACTTCCCTTTCCGCGGCTTCTTCCACGGTTTCTCCGGGTTCTACAAAACCAGCTACCAGGCAGTAAGTCCCGGGAGGAAATCGGGGAGACCTGGCAAGCAGCAATTCTTTGTCCCTGGAGATAAGTACAAGTACGGCAGGTGTAACCCTGGGGTAATACCGGGCTCCACAGTCAGGACATTGCCTGGCCCGGTCTTCTTTTCTCAGGGTCGTACGAGTTCCGCAGAAGCTGCAAAACTGATGTGTCCGGTCCCATTCCATAACCTGGACAGCCATTCCCGCGACTCCAAGGAGGTCGGCTTTCAGCTTTCCATAGAGCCGTGGGAGTTCCAGAAATTCCATGTTTTCAGGAACTTTCACTTCTTCTTCTTCTTCCAGTTCCATGGAATAGCAGGGCCTATCGTCAAAGGTCCCCAGGTACTGCTACCTGCAAACTGGGAGTTCAGACCTTTCAAGGTCCGTCTGGCATGGAATTTCCGCAACCCCTTCTGCCGGTTTCCATACAAGCAGCCTGCGCCGGCTGAAGGCGAAGCACATTGGATTTATGTCGGGTGATTCCGGAGGTTTGAGCCCAAATGTAAACCTCCGATCCGACAGGTGGAATTCCCTTTGCATAGCTCTCGCTCTCGCTCGATGCGTTTCTGATCCGGGAAAGTTTTTCCTTAAACAAAATTAAAAATTAATTCAGACCTGCTGTTCGATTTTGACTTTATGTCTAATCCACAGTCCAAATCTAATTCACACTTTCTACCATTACTTATTTTGGTCTGCATCCTTTAAGTCCCTTTTTATATTGTTGGGCAATTATATCCAGTATTTCTATAAATCACAAATCCGGGTCCTTTTATAATTCCCGGAACACGGCAAAACAGGATGAAAAGGTAGAATTTGGTTTTGATCCGGCTGACCTGATAGAATAAAAGTCCTTTAGGGTTGAACTCTGATAGAATTAGAGTCCGGAACAGTTAACAGCTAATGGAATAGGAGTTCGTTCCGGTTAATATTTGCTAATATTAAATCTGCTAATAAAAATTGGTTGGGATGAAGCTCTTTGTTCAGAGCTTTCCCATGGAGTGAAGGAGTTCCGCATTCAGGACACTTGCCCCTGCGGCTCCGCGGATTGTGTTGTGGCCCATCGCGATGTAGCGGATGCCTTCCCTTATCCTGCCGACGGATATGCTCATGCCGTTGCCCACATTGCGGTCAAGACGCGGCTGGGGCCTGTCGATTTCGTCCCGCACGACCAGGACTTTTTCGGGTTCCGAGGGGAGGTCTCCCAGTTTCGGGTCAAAGTTCAGGAAAGCTTCCCTTACTTCTTCGGGGCTCGGGTTTGCTTCCATACTTGCCCAGATGGCTTCCGTATGCCCGTCAATTACCGGGACCCTGTGGCAGGAAGCGCTGACCTTTATGTCCGCAGGTACGATTTCCGCGCCGTTGAATTCTCCCAGGAGTTTCAGGGTTTCGGTCTCCATTTTCTTTTCTTCGTTTCCGATATACGGGACCACGTTGTCATAGATTGCCATTGCCGGAATCCCGGCAAAACCTGCCCCGGAAATTGCCTGCATTGTTGCAACCTGGACGGATTCAAGCCCGAATTGCATGAGAGGTTTTAAGGTGGGGGTCATGACAATGGTTGAGCAGTTGGGGTTTGTGATGATGTACCCGTCCCATCCCCTGCTGTCCTGCTGGACTTCAAGGAGCCCCAGGTGTTCGGGGTTTACCTCGGGGATTACAAGTGGGACATCTGTTTCCATCCTGTAGGCTGAGGCGTTGCTTGCAACTGCAAAGCCGGCGTTTGCAAAGTCCGGTTCGACATTCTGGGCAAGGTCTGCAGGAAGGGCCGAAAATACCACGTCGGCATCTACGGTTTTCGGGTCCACTGTGACTACTTCTAAGTCGGCCACACTTTCCGGCATCGGGGTGTCCAGCCTCCAGTTTGCTGCGTTTTTATACGTTTTTCCGGCGCTTCTTTCGGATGCTGCAAGGGCTGTGATCTCAAACCAGGGATGGTTTGCCAGTGCTTCTATGAACCGCTGCCCTACAGCGCCGGTGGCGCCTAAGATACCCGCTTTAACTGCTGCCATCTAAAAAAATACCTCCGTAGAGAAAAAAATAATTCGATAAAAAGGAAAAAGAAAAATGGAATAAAAAATTATTCCATGCTACTCGTTTTACTCTTCTACCTTGATTGCGTCGTTCGGGCATGCCTCTTCACATGCACCACATTCTACACATTCGTCCTGGTCGACGACTGCGATTCCCTTGTCATCGTCGAGGGTGATTGCTTCAGAAGGACATTCATCGACACAGGTTCCGCATCCGGAACATTCTTCCTCGTTAACTATTGCTGGCATATTTATTCACACTCCTTTTGCTTAATCATTCGATATGTATTCTGGAAATTAGACAGGGGCGTTTTTGAAACTTCCATAGAATATCGAAAACTTTAGTCATTACGCCATTACTCAGAAAAACATAAAAACTTATCGCTTTTTAGTAAAAAGCAAGTCCACCGTTTTGAAAGATAAACAGTGTCGCATGCTTTCTAAAATTATATTGCCCTATGTATGGAATGGAATGGATGGAAATGAACGTATGGGTTTAAAAGGAATGATTCACGGACTGAAAACCGGCATATACTGAAAACCGGCATAAATTCATGAGGATACTTATAAAAGGAATCCAAAAAGGAATGAATCCAAAAACGAATGAATCCAAAAACGAATGAATCCAAAAACGAATGAATCCAAAAACGAATGAATCCAAAAAGGAACGAAATTTTTCCTTTTTGAGAGCGTCGGAAAAGTCCACACTTGCCAAAAATTTGGCATATTTAATCATGTATGATGAACTTCAAAAACCCTCATGACCCATATTTTTTGATTTTGATTTTCAGGCCAGTTTTTTAGTATTCAGGCTTTAATTAGGGTTCCGGCATCAACCCTCTGGCCCTTAAATCCTTAATCCTGACTCATGTACTGTAATTCCTTGGGGGTCCGTCAGGTGATATTTTCCCCCTTCGTCCTTAAGGATCCCTTCCTTGAGCAAGAGGTCCATGTGGTATTTATACATGAAGTCATTAAGGCCGGATTTCTCCTTTAATTCTTCTTTTTTTATTCCGGAAAAACCTACAATCCTCACGAGTTTTCTCCTCTCTGAACTCAGGGCGACCTTTCCCATCATTACATGGTCTTTTTTAATAGCTTCAGCTTCGCTTGGCCCTTTCTCGGAATTTATGTAGACATCAAGTTCGTCTTCTTCTTTTTCTTGCATATCAGTGCTCCATGTATTTTTTAAATACAGTTTTAATCATTCATACAATTTCTATTTTTTCATTCACAAATACCTCCATTTTTTACCTTTTTTCTCAAAAAGAGATAATCTCTCCACCCGTCCCTTCGGCAAAGTTTTTTGGGATGAACAGTTTGCCTTCCTCCTGAGATCCCTGTTTTAGGGGGATAGAAGCACTGAGTGCTCCTGTTTTAAGGGTGGTTGGGCAAGGTGCAAAGAGGAGGGAAAACTTTTGGTCGCGAGGAAATTAAGAAAAGAAAATCAACTCAATGCTCATTTGTTCATGTCCGCTCTTGTTCCGTGTCCGTGTTCATGCCCTTTCCGGCTTCATGAGCATGTTCATGTCCACTCTTGTTCCATGTTCGTGTTCATGTCCTCTCTGCTCCATTTTTTCGAATGGAACCCCTGCTTCCCTGAGTTTGCCTTCTATGGAACTTTCCACGATTTCCGTAAGTTCCTCTTTAGGGACTTTCGTGATAGCGGAAAGCAACCTCAATTCGGATTTCTCACTCTTCCTGTCAAGGACTTCTACCTGGGGTGCCTCTTTCGAGGAGGTTACGCTGCCTTTGACCACGGATTCGGGGAGTTTGATGGAAAGCTTCACATGCCCTATGAACCCCGGGTTTATTTTACTTACCCGGTCCCGGATACTTAGCAGGCTCTCTTCTGCAAGTGCAATGCCTTTTTCCGGTTCAATGGAGGAAACCAGGGCATAGCGGGTTGAAAAAGCCGAAACTTCCGAGACTTCAACGGAGTTCTGTTTCTCTGAAGGGGCTTTTTCAAGTCCGGGAACCGAAAGGTGGCTTAACAGGTTTTCGAACTGTTCGTCTCCCGTTTTTGCAGAGAATTTGAGGACCATGGCTTCGCTGTTCAGTTCAGAAAGCATCTTTTCCGTGGCAAGGACCCGCTTTCCGGGGGCTGTGTCCAGCTTATTTATGCCCAGGATCTCGGCTTCCCTTATCTGGGTCTCAATGAACCTGGGGATTTCACTGACTTCGGCCCCGAAACGGCAGGGGTCTACCAGAGTCACCACCGGAGCAAAGGATAGTTCTGAAAGCCCCATTATCTTGATTTCTTCCCTGATCTGTCCCGGGAATGCAATTCCCGTGGGCTCGATGATGACCACATCCGGCTTGAACTCCTCTTCCAGGGTCTGGAGGGTGTATTGCATGCTGATTTTAAGTGTGCAGCAGATGCAGCCGCTGGTCAGCTCTTCGGTTGTGATACCGGTCCCCGATAGGGTATCCCCGTCAAGCCCGATTTCTCCGATCTCGTTTACGATGATGGCAATCCGCTTTCCTGAATCACTCAGCCGCTTGCTGAGTTTCAGTATGGTGGTGGTCTTCCCGCTTCCCAGGAAACCTCCTATGATCATGACCTGCATTGTTTTTCCTTCCCTTCGTTGTTTTTGTAAAATGGAATGTTCCGGTAACAGGATACTTGCGGCAGTTTTTTGCAATAAGATAACTTAGAGCAGTTTAGTGCAACAGGTTAGTTTAGAATGTTCTTCAATATGTTAACGACGTGTACTATTAATATAAGAATATATTTTCCGGTATATAAAATATATCAATCCTTCTTCACCATGCTATTTCTCCTCTATTTCTCCTGACAATATTTCCGTATCCGCTTATTTTTTGGTTTATAGGAACGGATAAATAAGAACATAGGGATACATTTTAACCGTCAAGTTCTGGGGCGTAACTGGCATGTGGGAGTTTTTAATTGCAATTTCGGTCCTTTTCCTGATTGGCGGGTTTCTGGTGCTCCGGGATAGGGGGATCACTTTCCGGCGCTGGCTCTTTATAGCTGTGCTTGCAGGCCTTTTCATTATGATGGCCGTTTACGGGGCAGAGTTTCTTTTTGACCTCTATTTCCCCCCCGTACCTGAGTTCCGGTACGAGATTTACCAGGAACAGGCTTTTATTCAGGGGCTAACTCTCCTGGGCTTCGGGATTGTCGGCTTCATTCTCTTTTCCGTTTTCCAGAAGCGGGACACGGAGGAACTTGCCATCTCTTTCGGACTTGCAGGGGCTATCCTTATCATCTCCGGGCTTGCGGAAATGCTAAGGTTCGAGGAAGCCGCCGCAAAATTTGCAGTCTCGTTTGCGGGCGTAATTATCGTAACGGTTTTGATCTACCGCTACCGGGATTTTCTCATGGGGGAGCATTGAGTTCCGGGGGCTGAAAAGATGGAAAAGGAAAGAAAAGGTGTGCTCGTCCTCTTATTCATTTTCCTGGCAATTACTGTCGGAGTGCTGCTGCTTTCCCTTCCTTCAAATCTTTTTTCCCCGGAAAAAAATAGTGCCACGGAGGTCAGCCTGCTGGAATATTCCGAAGCCTCGGGGAACGTGAGAGTCGATTCCTACATTTTCATCCATTCGGACGAGGCGCGGACCGTCGAGCTTGGGGGAACTCCCCCGGAAAATATCCTGAATACAAACCCCTCTGCGGAAATTGAGGGGAGCCCTGAAAGCAGGCTTTTCTGGGAGGGTGTTTTTTCAAAGCGTTCCCGGACTTACTATCAAAACAGGGAATACGGGAGCCTTTTTTATGAAGTGGAACTTTCTTTCGAAAACCCTCTTGGAATGTCGATTGATTCGAAAGAGGGAGAAAGGCCCGTGGCAGTACTTACGAACAAAGGCAATGAACTCCTTGAGGATATATTCATAAGTTACCAGTACTCTGACGGGCAGGGCCTGCTCCAGTACTCAGGCAGGCTTTCAAAGCTTTCCCCCGGAAGGGAAGTCTACCTTGAACTGGAAAGGGGGTTTGCGGACCGGAGTGAACTCATAAGTGCAATGGAAGGCGAGGGCATATCTCCTCATGCGGCAGCTTTCCTTTTTTCGGGGAATTCCTGGAACCCTCTACAGGTAACTGTCTATCCTCGCAGCCCCGGCTCCGATTACGGCGCAGCTTCCCTTCGTCTTATGTACAGGCTTCCTGAACCTGTACATGAAAAGCTTCTCCCGGTATACATCAACCCTGAGCCATCCAGTTTTTACAGGTTTGCATGGGTCCTGATTGCCGAGGAGGACCTCCCTGCAGGTGACTTGGAGGTTTAAGGTCCTGAAAAAGAGTGAATTTATTTAAAAAAAGGTTTAAAGTTTCGGGAGTACGTTCAGCCCCAACTCGGTAAGTCTGTAAATACCTTTTTCGTCCTGAAATATGAAATCGGCGTTTATAAGGACCTCGGTGTGGAACTTTAAAGTATCGTCATCAATCTCAGTTTCCTTCAGAAGTTCATCTTTTGTCTTCCCGAGGAAACAGATCCCGCGGACGATGTCCCTGCGTACCGGATTGGAGGCTGCATTGTAAGTCCTTTCACACTTTTCCTGCAGAAGTTCTTCTTCCGTTTTTTCCTGTGAGTCGAAAAACAGGTCGAGTTCATCTTTTTCTTCCATAGTTAGGGCACCCCGTAAAATGAAGTTTTTATATTTTTGAAGATTGGGAGAGTCAATATATAATGATTTTGATTTTTTTCAAGCTTCTTTTGATCGATAGTTTTTTCAGGCCTGTTCCGAGCTCAGGATTTTTTTCATTCCGGAAGGCCTGCATTAATAATTTTTCTTATTCATAGGAAAGTTCACGGATGATTTCGGAGTATTCTTCTGCAACGTTTTGGATGGTTTGTTCCTTTTCTTCAAGCTCTGCAGTTTCTCCTTCAGGTATTGATTCAAAATATTCACCAAGGTAGCTTTTGAACCTTGTTACCTCACTCTGGAGGGCTTTGTTGAAATACCTCTGTTTGTCTTTCATCAATTGCTCTATTACTTCAATGTCCCCCTTGATAAATTTTGCAAGTTTTTCATAGTCATATTTTCCGTCCTCTTCGGAAATTTCCATATGGAAGGTTGGGTTGGTAATGGCAACTTTCAATAATAGTAAAAAATTTTCTTTTTCTTCCTCTTCCACTTTGATTGCATCATACCAGTTGAGTATTGTTTCTGCAACTTTTCCTTCCTCAAATTTCTCTTCGGTTTCCATGGACAAGTATTCTGGGAGAGGTAATAAATATAGCTTATTATTTCTTTGCAGTTATAATAAAAATCCATAATTTATTCTGCAGATTCTTAAGACTAAGATTAAAAGTAAGATCTGAAACTGAGTTGAAAGATATTTATTCAGAACTTATTAAAAATTATTATAGTTATTTTTGAAAAAAGAAAAGTTTGCGTTCCCACCCAAGAAAACCTGGAAGCTTCGAACGGCGTTTGATGAGTCTTTTTATTTCTGGGAAGAGATACAAAGGTATTGGACTCTTTGTGATGCGCGTCTGTTGCTTTTTGTCTTGTCTGTTCACTTATCCCTACGTTTTTGTCCCTAATGTCCCTATTTTGTCCCTGTGGAGTAATTTTCGCTAGTGGGGTTGCGAGGGATGAGAACGCAAGTTGTACTATGGATGCATCCTATATAATACTTTTGAAAATATATGTAGCAACTAGTGTTATTTTATTCCTTTTAGATTATTACATCACTCTAATTTTGCTGAAATGTTCTAATGTTATTGAACCTTTCTAATCTTTGTTTACTATCTTAATGATGACAGAATATTATAATATTTATTAACTATTTTTTATATCCCTTTACTTTTTTATTGTCTCTCTTGACTCTGTTTTCTTCATTTTTTACTTTATAAATCCCAATGTATTTTTTCTTTCCGGACCTAGACTGTTATATTAATTCTAATCTGTTTTCATGCGGGAACATTGAAAGGAAGTATCGAAATCCTGTAATTATTTTGAAAATTATGATGATAACCTTTTAACAAGTCTTATTTTCAAATAAGTTTAAAAAATAAATTTTTGTTTTTCGCGAAATTCCTTTATCTTTTTTATGTCATGTTCCCGGGTTCACAATTTCGAATTTTTTGTATAGAATAAAACTCCTTTTTGTCACGGGTTTTGCTGCATCTCCATCACTTCGCCTTCTTCATCAATAACGGTAACCTTTCCTTCTTCCATGCTGAATTTATATGCCATGTTCCCTGATGCATCAAAAGCAGTCCAGAATACCGTCTCTCCGTCTTCGGACCAGAGGTATTCGACTTTAGCTACTTCTTCATCTTCCACGTTTGACTCGTAGACGGCTCTGCACATCACAACCCCGTCAATGACTTCTGTCCCTTTGACTTCCATTGTGACAATCTCTCCGGTCTGAGGATTTGATGCCTGCCATGAGGCCCCTGCAGGGCACCATTCGTCAGTGTCCCCGGTTGAGGTAATTTCAACTTCCATTTCCTCTTCTTCCCCCGAATCTTCCGGGTTGCCCTCATCAGGGTTACTTTCCTCCTGGCTGCCCTCATTCTCACTGTCCTCGCTGCATCCTGATCCTGCGGCAAAAATGGTGCAGGAGAGCACTACAAGTAATACTATCCACTTTTTGAACAAAATCCCATCCCCTTCTGCTTATTTTACTCGTTTTTTCTTCTTTTTTAAGGCAACCTGGCTCAATAAGCCAATTTGACCTAAGGTTACTTATATATGTTTATTTTCTTGTTTTTATAACTTCTTGCTTCAAGGTTTTCCTGAGAGATTTCTCTCTGTCCAACATTTAAAATTATATATTTGATAAAAATTATATACTACCCCGTGTAGAAAAGGGAAACTAAAAAAGTACGGATTAATTGTGAAAGTACTTTATGTGTGAAAGTAAGGATAAAAGCAATTTGAGGAATATTTGCATGCAAAATAAGCTCATGACGGCAGAAATGAAAGCTCTCCTGATCTCTATAGGTTCCGTTTCAATAGATCCTTCTCTTGTCCCCCGGGCTCTTGGGTCCACAGCAGGTCCCGGTGCAGGGACAAGTTCGGTTTTCTTCAGGTCCGGAGAACGGAGAGTCCGGCTCAGTATCAATAAGGATTCCCCCCTTTCCATTGAAAAGGCAGGGGAGGATGATATGTTTTCCCTTTTTATGGACGGGGAAGAACTCGCCCGCGGAACCCTTGAGCCTGCCCTTGCCCACTGCCCGGAGCAGGCGTTCATCACCCTTTGCGAGCGCTGTATTTTCGACTGCAAATACTGTCCCGTGCCCAAACTCCAGGGCCGTGTCAAGAGTGATAAGGAAGTCCTGGATATCGTGGAAGAGGTTTTCAGGGCAGGAAACCTGAAAGCTATTTCCCTGACTTCGGGGGTTGAAAGGTCCGTTCAGGGGGAGGTTGACCGCGTCCTCAAACTGCTTCCCGCCCTCAAAAAATATAATGTGCCGATCGGAGTTTCGGTCTACCCCACCGAAGGGTGTTCCAGGCAATTTTATGAGGGAGGTGTATCCGAGGTCAAGTACAATGTGGAAACAATGGACCCGGAAATTTTCAAAGAGGTTTGCGGGGACCTTTCCCTCAACTACATCCTGGAAAAGCTCGAAGAGGCTGTGGGGATTTTCGGGAAAAACCGGGTTTTCAGCAACTTCATTATCGGACTCGGAGAAAGTGATTCCGCTGTTAGGGATGGAGTCGAAACCCTGGCAAAACTGGGAGTAATCCCTGTCCTTCGCCCGATAAACCCTCATCCCCTCAGGGCAGGGGACTGTTTTGCAGAGCGCCCCTCCCGGGACCGTCTCCTGAAACTGGCAAAAATGGAAAAAGCCATCCTTGAAAAATACGGCATGAACCCGAAACTTGCAAAAACCATGTGCCTGAGGTGTACGGGCTGCGACCTCGTACCTTTTGCAGACCTCTGAATGCCGGTGACATAACCGTCGTGCCGGGCGACACAGTTGTTGTACTGTCCTTGTTGCACTTGCCTGGTTGCGCTTGCCTGGTTGCGCCAGCCAAGTTGCGCCAGCCGAATTGCGCCTCGGCAGTACGCGGTCCGTTTCGCTCGCTACGCTCACTCAAGCGGACTTTTTTTAAGGTTTTACCCAAATTGTGGCTCTCCCGAATGAGCGCATGAGCTTCAATTTTGAGAACTTCTTTTCTGTTAGGGTTGTGCGTTAGAAGGCCGTTTCATTATGCTTTTTTCTTGTCTCAGGCTTTGGATTCTGTTTTTTCCGGGATTGCCAGGGGTATGTTGTTGAAAATTCCTGGATACACCTACCCCTTCATTTCCACTGGAATCTTTCTCTGATTTAATTATCTTGATGCTCGTATTTTTTTGATTTCTATTTGTTTTATTACTTTCTCTATATTCTTCATGATTTATCTTTAATATTTTTGTTTTTTGATGATTGGAGCTTTTCTTCCTGTTTTGTTTTCATATGCCTGGGTTTCGGGTTATTTGGGATTTGGTTTCACATTGTCCCTATTTTTTTTGGGTGGGGAGTTCAATTAAATCTTTTTTCGCTTTTGTTCTTGTGCGTATAACCCCCTCATTTCTACTGGAGATTATGTGTCCGGGGCTGTTTGACTTGAAGCGTATATACCGGTATCTCCTTTAGGGCTAAGTTTTACTATAGAGTCCAGAAGGCGTGAACTTAAAAAATATTCCTGCTGTCCGGAGCTTGTCACTCCTTTATTTCCACTGGAGTTTTTGAATCCGGTAAATATGAGTGATTTTGCGGATCACAATTTTGGAAAACACAAAAGTCAAAAATTAGTTTAAAAATTGAGTTCAGAGAGGGAATTGTGGAAACTGGTGGTCTAAAGGTTTCAATGCAGTACATTTCTAGAATTATGAAACTCTACCGCATTCCGGAACCAGGTTCATTAGTTATTATTCTTATTATATTTACAGAGCACGGTTTCTAAAAAAACGGCAACCCCTCAATTTCCACTGGAATAATCATGATAAATCCGGTTTTAGGTAGACCCAACTTATCATGACACATAAAATTTTTCAGGTCTTTATTCTTCCCTTTTTCCCAGAGGGTTTCTTTGCCTTTTATTCCTTCTTCTTCTTCTTCTTCTTATTATTATTATTATTATTATTATTATTATTATTATTATTATTATTATTATTATTTTATTCAGGTTTTCTTCTCTGCTTCGAGAACTTCTTCCGCGCTCATCCCACCATGGACCAGCTTTGCGATCCTCCTGACAAGGCCTGTGGGGTCTTCTGCCTGGAAGACATTTCTTCCGATCGCAACTCCCCGTCCTCCGGCTTCCAGGGACCCTTCGATCATTTCAAGGAGATCTCTTTCGGAGTTGACTTTAGGACCGCCTGCAATGATCACCGGGACAGGGCAGCCTTTCACGACTTCTCTGAATGTTTCCGGATTTCCGGTGTAGTTGGTCTTGACGATATCTGCTCCGAGTTCGGCTCCTATCCTTGCGGCGTGTTTTACGACATCAACATCGTATTCCGAACGGACCTTCTTTCCCCTCGGGTACATCATGGCAAGAAGCGGAATTCCCCATTCGTCGCATTTCCTTGCGACCTGTCCGAGCCCCTGGAGCATTTCAAACTCATCTTCCGCCCCAATATTGATGTGGACTGAAACAGCGTCAGCTCCTACCTTGATCGCCTCTTCCACGGTAGTGACCAGCACCTTGTGGTTCGGGTCCATTGCAAGGGAGGTCGAGGCTGAGAGGTGGATGATAAGGCCTACATCGTGCCCGTATCCCCTGTGCCCGTATTTGGGAAGGCCCATGTGCCCGAGCACGGCGTTTGCCCCGCCTTCAGCTACCTTGTTGACGGTTTCCTGAAGGTTCTCAATCCCTTTGATGGGGCCTGCCCCTACTCCGTGGTCCATGGGGATAACAATTGCGTTTCCTGTGTTCCGGTCGAAAATACGTTCCATCCTTACGGATTTACCGATGGTGCTCATGGGATGTCCTATAGTTTTTCGCTAATATATATTTTATCAGTGTATTTTTTGTAGTTTTAGGCTTGCTTTATAGATAATGGGCATCATGAGCAGGTTTTTGAATCCGGGACTTTTCTGCAATCATTGTTTTGTGTTTTCGTTCTGGTAAATCCCTGAATACCCTTCTTCCACTTCACTGTCCAGGGTATAGAAAAGCAGCTGCATAATACGGGCATCTTTCTTCAGCCTGAACCCTGCAGGGTTGTAAACTACCAGCATGGACTCGCTTCGACCCCGATAGCCGGCATCCCATACCGCGGTTTCAAGGGTGGCTCCGCAGCGGATAAGGGTGGACCTTGGCTTTGCAGTTGCGGCAAGATTTTTGGGGATGTTTACGATTTCGTTAAAAAGGACTTTATATATCCCTTCGGGCAGGTGGACCCAGCCTTCTGCGTCAAATTCCAGGGGGCTGCCTCCGGGAAGTTTTCTTTCGGAGTTGTCAAAGTCCACAGCCCCTGCCCCTTCTATTGTCCTCACTTCTTTAAGGGTCATTTCAAGCCCGTTGGGCTGGAGCTGGGTTTCGGGATCAACGGCGTTTTCAAGCAGGGGTGGGTTTGCCTGCATCAGTTTTCTCAATTCGTTGCTGGATAGGAGTGCCATGGAAACCTGTAATTGTGGAGATTCCTTATTATAATTTCGATTTTCAGGGCGATTTTCTTTTTATTGAGGGGTGATTTCCTCTTATTGGTAGGCGATTTCCCCTTCTCGGGTTTTGTTTTTCCTGCCATATTTTTCTTTTTTGTAACCGGGCTTTATTTTTTTATTGAAACTTCTGCTTTCATTTTTTGTTTTGTACAAGAGCTGATGAAAAAGCTTTACTGTTATTGCGTAAATAAATATGATCTGTTATGTTCCAATCATCATTGGTTTGAATTCCAATCATCATTGGTTTGAATTCCAATCATTGTTGGTTTAATTTCAACCCATCGTTGGTTTGAATTCCAATCATTGTTGGTTTGAATTCCAATCATTGTTGGTTTGAATTCCAATCATTGTTGGTTTGAATTCCAATCATTGTTGGTTTGAATTCCAATCATTGTTGGTTTAATTTCAACCCATCGTTGGTTTAAGTTCCAATCATTATGGCTTTTTCAGTTCCGAATTGAAGAGAGGCTGCTAAAAATGAGGGTAAGATCGATCGCATGCGGAATCATATCTGTGTTCCTCCTGGGAGTTTTCATCACGGGCTCCGCACTGGCTGAAACGGATGACAAATGGAATTATTCACAGGAGATAGTTGTAACAGAAAACGCCGGAAAAGACCTGACCAGTTATCAGGTTCCTGTCCGCCTGGATTCTTCAAATTTCGATTTCTCGAAGACAAACGCTGACGGGTCGGATCTTCGCTTCCTTCTCGGAAGCGCAGAGCTTGATTACTGGATCGAGACCTGGGACCCTAAAGGAGGGGAGGGTACAATCTGGGTTAAGGTCCCGTTCCTGCCTGCAAACGGGGACCGGAAGATCTTGATGAAGTACGGATATCCTGAAGCAAGGGATGAGAGCAGCGGGACGGCTACGTTCATATTTTTTGACGATTTTTCCGGAACCAGCCTCCGCAGCCTTGACTGGAAATCTGAAGAATCCGGAGAAGGATTTGTCGATGTCCAGGGAGGGATCTGTAAAGTCGCTGCCCCGAAGGTTCATGCCAGGGACTTTGCCCTTGCCTATTCCAGGGATAGTTTCGATATCAACACGGCATTCGTGGCAAAGCGGATGAAGGTGACCACAGGGGACGATGAAAGAGGGCCTGTCCTGCGGCAGGGTTTTATTGACCAGATCGATAACACAAGAAACGAGATCAAGCATGAGACCGAACTTGCCAATGAGACCAGGGTGCGCTGGGAACTTACTGCCCGGGAAGAACGGTTCCGTTCCTTTGACCTGACCAACGTCCGGGTCCCGGAAGGGGAATGGTACATCTCGGAGATTGCCTGGTACGAGCTAGATGATGATAACCGCAGTGTTGCCTGGTTCCGGGACGGTGTAAGGGATACCAGGATGGATTATACTTCAGAGGAGTTTGTCACAAACCTCCCAATGCACATCTACCTTTACGCGGCTTCCTATCCGGACGCTTCGGAAAACACCGGCTATATGGCTGTAGATTATGTTTTTATCCGTAAGTTCGTCGGACTGGAGGAACCTTCCGTGCAGGTAAGCCCGGCTCCTGCCGATGAAGAAGCTCCTGTCGAAGAGGTTTCCGAACCTGAGGTCTCGGAAGTTCCGGCGGAGGAGGAAGTTCCTGTTGAAGAGGTTTCGGAGCCTGAAAATCTAAGTGAAGAACCTGAAGAAGAGGTCGAAGAAGCAGAGGTAGAAGAAGAGGTAGAAGCGGTTCCTGTAGTTGCCTTCCCGGAATACAGTGTAGGGCTATCCGGAATCCGTCTGTCTTCTCCTTATTCCCCTCACTTCCCTGCTCTAGTGAGGGAACTTGAAAGTTCCGGAGTTGACACGATTTTCCTCAGCGTTGATACTACGGACGTCTGGCAGTACGAGCGTTTCGTTAAATCTGCTCATGAAGAAGGGTTTGAAGTGCATGCACTGCTCCTGGAAGATACGGGCTGTACCGGGGCCTGGGACCTTAACTCTTCCGGTGAGGGGATAGATGCGGTCCTTGACTACAACAGCAAATCCCTTGCCGCTTTTGACGGGATCAACATCTATATGGAGCCGTCCTCAGCCCCGACTTCCGACGAAGGCTGCCTGGATTACGTGAGCATTATTGAGACTACCCGTGAAGACGCCGGAGAGAATCTGACCCTCTCAGCAAGCCTTCCGCCCCGCTATAACGCTTCATATATTGAGGATATTGCGCCCATGGTTGATTTCTTTGTGGTCCGGGCTTATGGCAGAGGTGACGAAGGCCTGAATGAAGCTTCCCTTATAGTGGACGCCGTTGCCCTGCAGATGGGCGAGATAAGGGGAGCCGGTTCGAAAGGAGTCATAGAAATCCGGGCTAGAGACGGTTTCGAAGATAAGATGACAGTACAGGAATGTTTTGCTTCCCTGGCAGAATATTATTCCGGCGACCCGGCGTTCTTTGGAGTTTCCATCTCCAGTTATGAAACATATAAGGACCTTCCGAAGGTTGCAGAGGAAGCGGAAGAAGAACCCGGAACAGGGATCCCCGGCTTCGGGATAATCTCCGGGCTTCTCGCAGGTCTGGGAGCTCTTGCTCTCCTGAAAAAGGGCAGAAGGTGAAAATACAGAAATCGGAGAAAGGCAGAAGGTGAAAATGCAGAACTCGAAGAAAGGCAGAAGGTGAAAAACAGAACTCGAAGAAAGGCAGAAGGTGAAAAACAGAGGGTTAAACTGAAAAGAGGTTGAATCAGGGATTGAATCTCAATCCCCAAAACTTCTTCAGGCATGGAAGTACTTTGCGTACTTTCATCTTTGTGCCTGTTATCCGGAAAATTCCTTGTATGTTTTTCCCTTTTTTCCATTTTCCTTTTCTTCTGTTTTTTCTTTTCTTCCGTTTTTCTTTTTCTTTTAAGCATGAAAGTATTGTGATTTTCAGGTGCTTCATTTAACATTAGTTTGTCTTTGTTTTATCCCGAAAATCATCACATTCTTTTTTCGTGTTTCCCGTCCATAACCTTGCCTTCTCTTTTTTCGCTCCGCCTCTTCTCTTTTTCTCTTCTTTCTTTTTTCTTCCTTAAACGAATCTTTTGTGTTTTGTTTATATAGTTTTCTGAAATCTTTTGTTATGAAATTGATTGTTTTATTATTTTTAATATTTTATTTATTAAAACGAAATCTATATAATTACCTGTATACAATTTTCAAGATGGAATTCTTGGGAATATATTTTGGTGGGAATTCTATCGCAGAAGCGATTTAAAGGGGGTATTATCATAAAAGTAATGGATGTACTTTATTCGTCGTTAGCTTTGTTTTTAGTACTGCTGCTTTCAAGCAGTGCTGCAGCGCAGCTTGAAGGACCGGTTGTTCCTGATTTTTCAGCAGAACCTGTTTCAGGGCCTGTGCCTCTATCCGTTAATTTCACGGATGAGACTGATTACGGGACCGGTTTTGATCCGGATGTCATGGACGTTTCATATCTCTGGGATTTCGGGGATAACGATACTGAAGAAGGAGAGGATTTAGCCGAAGTTTCTCATGTCTATGAGGAAGAAGGTTTCTATACCGTGGCCCTCAACGTGACTGTTACTGAGGGTGGTTTGGAACTGGCTAACGGGTCGGTTATCAAGACTGAATATATTGAAGTCTTTGCCGAAACTGTAGATGAAGACGATGATTATCCACTCGTCAATTTTACAGCCGAGCCGCTTTCGGGAAACGCGTCTCTAAATGTTAGTTTCACGGACCTTTCTGATTTCGGGCCTGATTTTGATCCAGACACCATGAACATTTCGTATCTCTGGGATTTCGGGGATAACGATACTGAAGAAGGAGAGGATCTGGCTGAAGTTTCTCATGTCTATGAGGAAGAAGGCCTCTATACCGTTGCCCTAAATGTAACCGTCATCGAGAATGGGACGGAAATAGCCAACGGGTCCGATATAAAGGTAGATTATATCGAAGTCCTTCCTGCGGAGGTAGAAGATGAGTTCCCGGTTGTCAATTTCACTGCTGACCCGCTTTCGGGAAATGCGCCTCTAACTGTCAATTTCACGGACATTTCCGATTTCGGTCCTGATTTTGATCCTGTAGCTGCGAATTTAACGCGTTTCTGGGAGTTTGGGGACGGGAACAATTTCACTTCAGCAGAGGCTACAGGGGAGTATACTTACGAGGACCCCGGTTTATATAATGTGACCCTGACCCTTTTCTATGAGGAAGATAACGAAACCCTGAACCGGTCTCTCACAAAAGAGGCTTATATCGAGGTTCTTGAGGGGCCTTCCCCGCCGGCAGAAGAATACCCGAAGCTTGATTTCATAGGTGAACCCAGGGCAGGGGTTGCGCCCCTAAGTGTCAATTTCACTCCTATTGCCGACCTTGGTCCTGATTTCGATCCTGTGAACATGACCGTTGAAGGGCTCTGGGAGTTCGGGGACGGCACCAATTCAACGGAGATGAACGTGACCCATGTCTACGAGACTCCGGGGGTTTACGACGTAACGGCAACAGTCAACGTTATTCAGGACGGTGCCACCATAGCCACAGCTTCCGTTACAAAGGAGCAGTACATAAAAGTCTTTGAACCGGATGCCGAAGGCATTATGCTTTCTCCGGGCTGGAACTTCATCTCTGTCCCGTACGTTCTCAATAATTCAAGTGTTGAATTCCTGCTCGCAGATGTGGAATACGAGAGCATAATCTACTACGATGCAGCATCCGAAATCTGGGTGGATGTGGAAGAACTGGAGCCTTTGAAGGGGTACATGGTCTATGCTCTTGATTTCGGGATGATCCCTCTTGACAAACTTGCAACTGTCGAAGAGCCGATTCCCGGAGTTCCCGGTGCCAGCGTCCCGATCTACGAAGGCTGGAATGCCATCGGGTTTACGGATTCTACCCAATCCCTGTCTGCCGAATTTACCCTGGGGATAATTGATGATTCCTATTTCCAGGTGGTCGGACCATTGAACCAGGCAACTCTCACATACCGCTACATCGGAAGAAACGGCTACGAAGGTGAAATCGGAGACCCCGATGACAAATATGTGGGTACTGACATCTTCCTGATGGAACCATACGAAGGCTACTGGGTACTTGCAACCGAGAACACCACTCTTTATGCAGTGGGATGGTAACCCGAAGTTGTGCATGAAAATGATAAAATGAGCAGGTGAAATAAGCAGCTGAAATCGGAAAGTGGAATAAATGCCTAAATAAGCATCTAGGGGAACACGCCGAGAAAATATATGGAAAACACTGAGAAAATAAAGGGGATTTACAAGGAGAATAAAGGGAAAATTCCGAGAAAATAATGAAAAAATTCCGAGGAAACAACTGGAAAAGTGCTGAAGGAAACTCGATCCCTGGGATCTGAGGTAGGGTTTATAGGGGGCCGTCCCGCAGGGAGCTGGTCGCCCTTTCCCTTTCGTTTTTGGGTTGTATGAGGCCTGAATAAGGAACAGGAAGGTTGAGTACCTTTATGTTTTGAAACAGTGTTCCTACATCCTCGGATTTTTATTAATTAACTAGTATATTTAATATCCTGGGTACCTATAGTGTATTTGAAACATCATATCTGAAAATCATATCTGAAAATCATATCTGAAACATCTAGAATTCAACCTGTTGTATTTTCTCTGCTTTACCGGGGAGTAACAGGTTCTTTGAATGTTGCTGTTTCGAGGGAATTTACGATACTAACAGGAGTTGGGGGTAATTTATGTTAATCAAATATCGCAAGTTAGGAATACTTTTCATAAGCCTGATGATACTGCTTGCTTGTGCGGTGGGCGGTCTGGCTGCAGATCCCGAGGGATCTGACGATGTCGCGAGTCTGCCGGAACTGCCGCTTATCCTGAAAGGTGACCTGGATGTAAATGGGGAACCTGTTGAAGCCGGTTCTGAAATTCAGGCTTACTATGAAGGTAAATTGATTGCAAAGAGCACCGTCGAAAACGAAGGGGAATACGTTCTCAATCTGAACCTGGCCACTGATGATTATGAGAATCTCGGGGAAGTGGAATTCTATATCGATGGAAACGAAGCCGATCTGGAGATCCCGGAAACTGAGGCAGCAGCTATCGCAAATAAAGATGCTCCCGGTTCTATCGTCGAAGTGGATGTCCAGGGTTCGGTATCTCAGCCTTCCGGATCTTCAGGTGGTTCCGATGGTTCCGATGATGGAGACAAGCTCGGCAATGCAGTTGTGAAAAACAGTGGGGATGTTTCCGAATCCCAGCTTGAAGAAGCCGAAGAAGAACCTGAATTCGAAGAAAATGTCGATAACGGACAGGAAGCCGGGGAGGCCGGAGAAGGTATTGAAGCTGAGGCAAAGGCAAGTTCCGATGCGCAGACGACACCTATCTGGGGAGGTCTTGCCTTTGTAACGTTACTCAGTGCTGTCCTGGTCGTCAGAAGAATGATGGGAAAATAATTCGGTCAGTTTCCAGGGATAAGCTGTGTTAGGAAATAAAGAGTTTCCACATTTCCCTTTTTCTTTATTCTTTTCTCTTTATTTCCTTTCTCTTTAGCTGAATGTATATTTCTTAAAAAGGTATCAGTAGCTTTACTATGGTCGAACTTTTCCAATATTTTTATTCTGGGTGGTTACTTATACTTTTTACACCAATTACTTATGTGGCAATTGTTACGTTATTTGTACTGTTTGCTTACTGAAGGGGGGTTTAGTATTAAGGTTATCGGATTGGTAGGTAGTCCTAACGTTGACGGAAATACTGCAAGGCTTGTGAACGAAATTCTTGCCGGTGCCGCGGAATATGGTGCAGAGACAAAGATGTACAACCTGACAGCCCTGGACATAAAAGGCTGTGATTCCTGCTGCAAGTGCCAGGAAAGCGGCAAATGTGCAATTGAAGACGATATGCAAATTCTTTATGAGGAAATCCGGACTTCGGATGCTGTGGTCCTGGGATCCCCGGTATATATGTGGCAGATGAGCGGCCAGACCAAGATATTTGTTGATCGCCTGATGGCTTTTCTGCGGCCTGACTTTTCCAGCCGTATTGAAGGGAAAAAGCTCATTCTTGCCTTTACCCAGGGAAACTCCAACAGGGACGCTTTCTGTTCTTACTTTGAATATACTGCAGGGCTTCTTTATTTCCTCGGATTTGATGTCCTGGACACGGTTGTTGCTGCAGGCACAGACAACTCTAAAATTTCAAACCGGCCGGAAATGCTGAAAAGGGCAAGGGAGAGCGGGAGGAGACTTGTTCCTCCCCTGGCAGTGGCTTTTGCGGCAGCAAACCTGGGAGCCCAGAACGCCTGAATGCCGTAATTTTACCAAAAATAATTTCCCTTTCTTTTTCTCTTTCTCTTTCTTTCCTTTTATCTTCTTTCTTTTTTCACTTTCTGCTTTTTCTTTTCACTTTTTGTTTTTTTCTTTTCTTTCCTTTTCTCTTCTTTCCTTTTCATTTTCTGCTTTTCCTTTTCATTTTCTGCTTTTTCTTTTCACTTTTTGTTTTTTTCTTTTCACTTTTTGTTTTTTTCTTTTCACTTTTTGTTTTTTCTTTTCACTTTTTGTTTTTTCTTTTGCTTTCCAGAGAAATTTTCTTGTTTATTGGGGAATGTTTTATTAGCGTCTGCTTCATTTCCTTAATGCAGTTTTTAAACCGGTTCGTAAACCAGTTCATATATCAGGAGAATAATACGGATGAAAGTCTTAGGATTAATCGGAAGCCCTCGTGAGGGTGGAAACACAGAAAAGCTCGTGAATGCAATTGTTGAAGGTGCTGCGGAAAACGGTGCCGAGACAAAAATCTACAACCTCTCCAAACTTGACATCTCCCCTTGCAAGGGCTGCATGACCTGCAAAGCCGAGGGCAAGTGTGTAATTGACGATGATATGCAGGAACTCTACGAGGAAGTCCAGGCAGCAGATGCAATCGTACTCGGATCCCCCCTCTACATGTGGGAAATAACCGCCCAGACCAAACTTTTCGTGGACCGCCTGGTAGCCTTTATCAAGCCGGACTTCTCAACCCGCCTTAACATGCCCAAGAAGTTCGTCCTTGCCTACACTCAGGGCAACCCTGACCCGACCACTTTCAAACCGTACTTCGATTACATGGAAGGTCTTTTCTCTTTCATTCAGTTCGATGTCCAGGGCAGTATTGTTGCGGCAGGGACCCGTGAAAAAGATGACATCCTTGCGCAGGAAGCAGTCCTTGCCAAAGCAAAGGAAATGGGGAAAAGCCTTTAAACCTGAATTCAGTAAATAACTGCGTTTTTATGCCGTGGGATTTTCCGTCTCCCACTCTTTTTTTAATTTTTATTAATCGGTCCGATCCGTAACTTTTAGAAGAACACTTAACTAGCTTCTGCTCATTTATTTGATAAAGGTTAATATTTCCAGGAAAAACTGCTGTATCTCCGGGAGGGTAGTCATATGAAAGTACTCGGATTGATTGGAAGTCCGCGTGGCAATGGAAACACCGCCACCCTCGTGAATGCTGTTCTTGAAGGTGCCACCGAAAACGGGGCAGAGACAAAAGTCTACCACCTCGCTAAAATGGACCTGAAAGCCTGCAGTGGTTGCATGTCCTGCAGAGCCGACGGAAAATGCGTCATTGACGACGATATGCAGGAACTCTACGGGGAAGTCTGTTCCTCCGATGCCCTGGTTATAGGTTCCCCTATCTATATGTGGGAAATCACAACCCAGACAAAAGCATTTGTCGACCGCTTGATAGCTCTGACCTGCTGGCAGCCCTGTGCAAAGCCCGAATTCGCCCCACTTATAAAACTAAATACAAAACTCGTCCTTGCCTACACCTACGGAAACCCCAACCCTAACAACTTCAACCAGTACTTCAAGTACATGGAAGGGCTCTTCAGTTACCTGGGTTTCGATGTCCAGGAAAGCATCTGGGCTTCCGGAACAATAGACCTCGATGATATCCTCCATCAGCCCGAAGTGCTCGAAAACGCAAAAGAAATCGGGAAAAAACTCTAACTTTTTTCTTCTTTTCTGACCCTTCAGTGCTCTCTCACTCTTCGGTTTATATTGTTTGTTAGTCCGGGAACTGGTTAGTCCGGGAAACCTTTAATTTGACAGATCCCACCCGACCCGGTAAACCTTTTTTCCTGCGAAGATATTCGAAAGCCTCCGCCAGCTTGCCTGGCGGCCCTCACAAAAAATAGTGGTGCTAAAAAAAGTATTCGACCTAATAACATCAACTGAATAATGCAGGACTATCGATTCTTTCCTTTTTCATATTTTATATTCGCAGGTCAAACGTCATTGAACTCCTCTGGATATTCCACAACCCCGAGTACACCTTCGAGCTCCCCTTCCTTCAACTCCAGCGCCATGAAAGCCTCCTCAGGTGCCCCGAAAGGATCTTTGATCCCCCATTTCCCCGCCGGCTCAAACCCGAACTTCGGATAATACTCAGGGTGCCCCAACACAATCACGGAACCGTACCCAAGTTTCCTGCAGGCCTCCAGCCCTTCTTTTATGAGCCTGCCTCCGATTCCCTGCCTTTGGAACTCCGGCATGACGGATACCGGGGCAAGGGAAATTGTTTCGTATTCCTCATATTCTTCGTGTTCTTCGTCTATTGTTTCGGATTTGATGACAACCGGAAAAAAGAGGATGTGGGCCACGATCTTGCCGCCAATTTCGGCCACAAGGGAGAGTTCGGGGACGAACTTCGGGTTTCCCCTGAGCTTTTCTACAAGCTTTCCTTCCGCAGGCTGCCAGAAAGCAAGGTCGTTCACTTCGGTTATGCCGGGGTAGTCGGTGGGTGTTTCGGGGCGGATTGTAAGGGGCATTTTGGATTCCTTGTGATAAATTTTTATATATTTATCTCGCCTTGCCACTTAATAAGACCTTTTACATTCCCTGGAGTACCTATGTATTGAAACAATTTTGTTTTCTGCTTGGGTCTTTGACCGTAATTATTTGGGGTAATTTCCTCATGATTTTGTTTCAGTACCTTGAACTTTACTTTTTCATGTAAACAGTTCAGCAAAAAAAGAGCCGCTAGAGCCTCTATTACATTCTGAAGATTTCCTTGTTCCCTAAACTTGTACCCATTATGTTTCACTAAATTGTATGCATTCCACCAGTTTTTTTCTTTGTCCCATTTTGTCCAGTTTTTAAAGGGAGTTTTTATTTCAGAGGTAGGTAAGAAAAATACTTTTTGGTCTTCTAGATAAAGTTTCTTTTCAAGAGCTTTATAGTTCCCAATATTTAATTTTCCTATCTCTTTTTCCGGATTAAGCTCATGGACAAGATCCCAATTTCTAAAAAATATATCTATCTGACTTCCGATTCTTATCAATAAGTCTACCAATACAGGTGAAATTATTTTCTCTCTATCTTCATTATCATAATATTCGGGTGGGATGTATCTGAAAAAAGTTACGAGGTCATTTTCTATTATTTCAAACATCCTTATACTATGTCCCGATTCATATATGTCTTCAATATCTTCATTATATTTTGATTTGCATTCTAATATTTTCTCAAATAATTCTCTTTTCAGATAGTAATAGCTCTGTGGGGCGGTGAATTCTCCCAATTCAAAGGGGTCGATAGGTTCCTCAAATATTTCTAGATTTTCGATATTTATCGCAAATCCAGTTTCTTTATTCTTGAAATACTTGAAAAAATCATCTTTGTTTATCCCTGCGACATCTTTAAATTGTTGCCACAATACTTTTGGACTCCCCTCAACGATTTCTCCAATTTTAAATGAACCTACTATTTTTTTTACTGGAGAACTAGAATAGATATACACTTTCTCAGAGTTACCAAGTTTTCTAAACGTCGATTTTCTAAATTCGTATTTTTTTGTTTGCTTTTTTATTTCTTCAACGTACTTTGGTTTAATTGATAGTAAGACGTTCATCTAATTTCCCATACTCTTTTATTTTTTTATAGTTCTCGTGAGTAATTTCGTTAATTGACATAGGATGTTTTAATCCTATGGAATTGAGATATTCTATGTCAACTCTTTTTCCAAAATAAGTTTGATGTGTAAACAAAATTACAGTTGTGGGTTTTTCAGCTATTTCTTTAATCTCTTCTTTTCTGTAAGCAGTTCTTTTTCTTACCATATTGTATATTTTCTTGAAATCGTTTAATCCAACTTCGACTGATTCTACAACCCCTAGAGATGTTATACTCTTAAGATCTTTTGATCTATAAAATAATATTATGTCCCCTTTTCGAATCTTTTTGCTTTTAGAATGACAAAGGTACGCTTTCTTTATGGTATTTCCTTCAACGATAGGTTTAATCTCCATTCCATCAGCATATTCTTGAAGTGTCATCTGATATGTTTTTTTATCGATACGCTGGTTTATTGTGTAGTAGTCGATAAAGAGTCTTTCATGGTATTCAGGAAGGATTGGAATCATAAATTTTTTTATTTCCCCTCTATCATCAAAACTTGGATAAAATTTTTTTGCTATATCTACAGGAGACAATTCTTGAATATTTTGCCCTTCTATAAATACTCTTTTCAAAAATATTTCTTCATTTTCATTCTCTCTTTCGATTTTAGCAACTTTAAGAAATCCATATTCTGATATCAACTCTATTAATCTATCATTTTCTTCTGTAAAATGAGTGAGGTATATTTCTGAAGTATTTTCTTCTAGAGCTAATTTAGCTACACACTTTATGAATAATTCTCCAATTTTGTTTCCAGTGGATGTAACTTCTACTTTAAATGTGCATATCTTTATTCTTTTCTTTTGGGGTAGAGGTGGGTCCGATTCTATTGTTTCTTCTTCAATTTTAGGTATTAATAGAGCCCCAATATTTGTTTGGTTTTCGTAGTAAACCCAACATTCACGATTTTGGGTTGAATCTCTATGGAACCATTCTTCAAACTCAGGGTACTTTTCTTTAAAGTAATCAAAAAAAGGGTCACTGTAATCTAGGTTT
>Ga0272442_10001741_pt1 | contig 32396 bp, 37 predicted proteins | sample SSMForm2O_FD_200262 | JGI IMG/M metagenome (GOLD analysis project Ga0272442, IMG submission 200262) | Marine sediment archaeal communities from Little Sippewissett salt marsh, Falmouth, MA, United States - SSM-Form-2O | ecosystem: Environmental > Aquatic > Marine > Wetlands > Sediment ... | reverse complement strand
GGGACAATCTTTGTTCCAGCAAAACGAACCAGCTAAAACTAATCGATTTGCCTTCATTGCTTACCCCGAACATACTATCGATAAAAATGATATATAAACCTAATTAGGGTAGACTACCTAATTCCGTTAAAAGGAAGATATATGGTTAACGAAAAGGGCGACCGGATAGGCGTACTCCTCAGCCTGGAGGATTACAAAAAGCTTCTCGATGAGTTAGAGGAGCTGGAGTCCCTTCGAGCCTACGATGCTGCCAAGGCTTCCGGCGAAGAGGCGATTCCTTTCGAGCAGGCCATCGCCGAGATCGAAAGGGACAGAGATGACCTATAGCATTCTCATTTTTCCCCGTGCCGCAAAGAGCCGATTCTGGCCCTTCAGGGTTGGTTTGGCGCCGCCGGCGCTCTATCTCACCTTCCATCCTCGTCTTTAGGAATAGAGGACATCGGTTGATGTCCGCGCTCGTTCCCCGAGCCTGCAAGAAAACGTTTTCAACTCCAGAAGCCAACTCTTATCCATGAGGCTCAAGGTGACCCTCGAAGAGGCCGAGGAAGGGGGCTACATCGTCAGCTGTCCTGCGCTTCCGGGCTGCCATTCACAGGGAGATACTGCCGAGGAGGCCTTGGAGAACATCAACGAGGCGATAGAGGGTTGCCTCGAATCTCTTTCTGAGGAGACGTTGTATAATCCGAATAAGCAAGACTAAGACGAGACTGTATCAAGAGGCTCAGATCATGTCCCCTCCCACCAAACCCCGCGTCCTCTTCGTCTGCACCAACAACTCGGCCCGCTCCCAGATGGCCGAAGGGCTCCTGCGCCACCTGCACGGCGATCGCTATGAGGTCGAAAGCGCCGGAACAGAGCCGACGGAGGTTCACCCCCTCGCCATCAGGGCGATGGCAGAGCGGGGCGTGGACATATCGGGCCAGCGGTCCAAGAGCCTGAATGAGCTTCGGGGCCAGGAGTTCGGCCTGGTGGTGACGGTCTGCGATCGGGCTAGGGAGGCCTGCCCCTTCTTCCCCGGCGGCGGGAAAAGGGTCCACCAGAGCTTCCCCGATCCCGCGGCCGCCGCCGGGACGGAGGAGGATCGGCTCTGTGCCTTCCGGGACGTGAGGGACGCGATCGAGGCCTGGATCGAGGAGAAGCTGGGGTGAAAAGCGGGGTTTGCGATCAACTTTGAATATCTGAATATTCTAGAGCAGATCCTCCAGCTCTTCTCTGCTGATGCCTGCCTGTTTTAGAATTTAGAATGGCAAGGGCGGTACCCTTTGGGAGATCTTTTTATGGAAAGGAACCACAACTCTGCACTTCGCCTCGGGATTGTAATAAATGTGGTGGCTTCCGCTTGTCATGTCGAGGACAAAACCCTTCTTCTCCAGCACCTTCGCAATCTTCGGAGGGGTGAGCGCCGCCACTTTAGGCATGAGCCTCTACCGATAGGATGCGCTCCAGAGTGTCCTCTTCGGTCGGGATCTCTTCACCGTGCTCTCTCAGGCTCTCAAGATAGAGCTCGATCGCCTCTCTTACCATCTCCCCCGCCTCCTCGATGGTATCGCCATAAGTGACGCACCCTGGAAGGGATGGGGCAGTGACGGTGTAGCCGCCTTCCGGCTCCTTTTTGAGAAGGATCCTGTAGGTCGGTGTGCCCATGGAGATTACTGGTCGTTTATAGTATTAGAAGCCCACCAGGCATCACGAACGAAAAGGCAGAATAGGGAGCAGGGCCATGGAAAAACGCCCGCTACTCCGGCCTTACGTAGCGGACCCCCTCCGGCGCGGAGTCATTGATCACGACGATGATCGTCTCCGAGAGCCGGTTGAAGAGCCTCTGGCCCGACCCGGGCATGGCAATCCAGCCGATGAGGCAGTCCAGGGGGAGGAGGAAGGCCTTGCCGAAGCTCTCGATGGCGGCCCGAGGAAAATCGATCTCATCGCCTCTTTTGTCGGTGACCTTCAGGTTCAGCGCCATCTTACCCAGGGACTGGCCCCGATACCCCTCCATCAGAGTCCAGTAGACGAAGAGGGCGATGGCGTCGTCAGACCCAAGGTTCACGAACCCGTGAGCGAAGAAGGTACCGTGCATGGGTCCGAAGCCGAATATGTTGAAGGGTCCGGCAAAGTCTGCAAGGCCCACTAAAAGGTCCCACAATATCCCCACCAGGATGATGTCGATCAGCCAGGCTCCCAGCCTCCGCTCCCAGGAGGCGATCCTAATCTCCCTTATTTCCCTTATTTCTCCGCTTAGTCCATCCATATCATCACCAGATACCTGTTTGGGATAAAGATAACCATTTCGGAGAATTGCCGTTAATTGCCAAAATATCCATATGTTAAATGATTAAAATTATAATAACTTTCTTAGGTAATATGATTTATTCGACTTTGGGTTTCAATAAGTTAGTTTTTGGATGCAATAAATAAAGAAACCTATTTCTACTTTTATCTCTCAACTGGAGCTTATAGGCAAGCTTTTTCCGTATATAGATCTGTATTCTCACTTCATAAAATACAACTCTTTTCAGTATTGGCCTATTTTCTAAATGTAATATTTCTAAATTTATTACTCATTATCTGTCGTGTTGGTAGAAACATTTTTAAGTAGTGAAGTAAAATAATTTACCCTCTACTATTAGGGGGTAGATGTATATGGGAGCTAGCATGAAAATGGTGTCGGTAGCATTGCTGATGCTCGTCATGGCATTGATTTTTATTGAATACCCCGCAGCTCTGCTGCGGGGATGAGCATATAACCGACAAGCAATTGCTGTGTTCACATATTTTGGGACAATATTATGCGGTTAAGTAGTGCAACGTGTTTGTGGGACGTCCTAAAAACCAAGACACTAAGGCGGCGGCGCGAAGCATGCCCCGCAGTTCTACTGCGGGGTGCGCCGCCGCCAGTTTGACCGAACACCCCACGGCTAAGTGGTGGGGTGTTCGGTTTCACGGTGATAGATTCTATAACTTGGCGAGGATTTCGGAAAACTATCCAATTGTGGAGTACCTGAGTTATTTTGTGTCCCTCCGGAATCTATGCAGTTTGAATTATTCATACGTTTTCATAACCAGAACAACCTATGACCAATGGCAAAATAGCCTCAGTAGGCATTTTTCGCCTGAAAGCCATTCCTGGAGTCTCCAAGCTCTGGATATTTAAGCTTCCGTGAGGTCTATTGTTATACCAGCAGATAATCTCGTCGAACGAATTAAAAACTGCTTTATGCTTCTTATATTCTCCAAAAAACCGTTCAAGCTTTCCGTTTGTTCCTGGCACGAATGGAGTGTAAATGCAGGCAAATAAATTTAGAATAATTCATGAAATATATAACGCTAAAACATTCAGAACTATACGTCAATAAATGACCTCCAAAAACGGGATAAATTCGGAGATGCCTCTCACATGCTCCGACGCAGGCGCTAACCCCTCCGCCAGTAGTCCATCCACGATACGGCCCTTCACCGACCTTCTTCCTGGGCCTCGTACTCCATGGTGCTGATGGCGTGCTTGAAGACTATGATCTTCTTCCCCTTCCCGACGTCCAAAAGCAGCTCGTAGTTGTTGTGCGACTCAAGCTTTGCTATCAGGGGCCTTCCGTCCATCAGCCTGATCGTCACCTTCTGGCCCACGGCCCGAGGGATGAACTGCTTGGGCTTTGCCGCCTCTTTCCCCGTCTCCTTCTTCGCCTCTTCCTCTCCATTGTCCAAGAACTTCATTTTTCAGCTCCTAAAGATCACGAATCGTCCCTTCGAGGAGGCTTCTTCCCTCCTCGGACCGAAAGAGGGGCGGCTCCCAGTCCTCGACGATCCGCCACCTCTCCCTCCTCTTTTCGTCCTTCCCTCTGCCCCTTCCCTTTTCCTTTCCGGCCATCTCTTCGCCGCCCTCGCCCGCTTCCGCCTCTTTCTCCCGACGGATCAGGATGCCGCGCCTCTGCCAGGCCGGGCTCTTGGCGAGGTTTGTCCTCCGGCGGAAGAGCATCTCGTGGATCTCGGCCTCCTTCATCCCTCGGAGTCGTCCCATTGCCTGGTCTGGGGCGAGGCCATCATCGATCAGGGCGTAAAAGCCGCTGGAGAAGACGTGGTTTCTCCAGGCCTCGTCCTGTCTTTCCGCGAAGTACTCGTTGATCTCGCCGGGGCAGAGGGGGATCGACCTCGCGTCCATGGCCACGGCTTTTGAGAGGTTGAGGGATAGGTGGCCCGAGAGTGAGGCCGCCACCACCGAGTCGATCTTCTCCAGGCGGCCGTTGAAGGGCGCCTCCGGGAATAGGAGGTTGATCTCGTCGGAGAAGGTGAAGGCGAGGGCAGGGGCGAGCCCCGACTCCTCGACGAACTTTCTTGCGGCTCCCGCCATCGCCCTGGCGAAGTCGAGGTCGTAGGGCTTCTTCGCCTCCCTGAGGAGAGTTCCAAAACCTCTGCCGTCGGCCCTCACCACCAGGGGGGCGCGGACCCTGAGGTCGGCGTAGACCTCCCCGCTATCGGCCCTTCTTGTCATCGCTGTAAGGCATGGTGCCGAAGTGCTTTGTGATTATGATGTCCCCGACGGCGGTGACCCCCCGGTAGGGTATGATTATCCCCTTCCCCTTGAGGTCGAGGAAGGACTTGTTCAAGTTTCCGAGAGCAAGGCCGCTCACCTCGCCCACATCCGGATCGAGGACCACGTCGTCGACCCTTCCGACGAAGATCCCCCTCTGGGTGTAGACGTCCTGGTCCAGAAGTGCTGTAATTTCGATGCGCAAATCTCGTCCCCTCCTTCGGCATTGTTGCTCTCATATCATAAATCTTCTGATCAGTTCGGCAGAGAAAGTTGTAATAAGCCCCCTATCCAAGGCTCAGGTCAAGACAAAATTCCGCCGACCGGGCGGATTTTCTGGAGGGAGATTTTCGCGATAGTGGGCATATCCGGCAGTCCGAAGAGGGGAGGAAACGCCGAGCACCTCCTCGACCAGGCTTTGAGGATCGCAACCGAGCGAGGCTATAGGGTCGAGAGGCTCCTCTGCTCTGAGCTGGAGGTGGGCTTTTGCACCGCATGCGGCAATTGCGGGCAACGGAGACCTTGCCCCATCGATGACGACATGGATCGCGTCCGCGAGACGCTGGCTTCTGCCTCGGGGATTATAGTCGCGTCCCCTGTCTACTTCGGCAACGTCACCGGCCAGCTCAAGGCTCTCTTCGACCGAACCCTACTTTTGAGAAGGCAGGGATTCGTCTTGAAGAACAAGGTGGGAACTGCCATCGCCGTAGGCCGGTCCAGGAACGGGGGCCAGGAGAAGACGATCGATGCGATCCAGACCTGGATGCACATCCACAGCATGGTGGTCGTCGGCGACGACAATCACTTCGGAGGTATCGCCGTCGAGCCCGCTCGGGAGGACGAGGTCGGCCTGGAGACGGCGAGGGCCGCAGCAACGAAGCTCTGCGACGTTCTTGACCTGATGCAAAAGAGGCAGGGGTCCTGCTGGATCGGATGACCGATCTTTAAACGTTTTGAATGGTGGATAGTGAAGATTGGGAGAGGATGCGCCCCTCCCAAAATACCCCCTTCAATTATTCTCCCCTCCCTTTGGGGAGATCTTGATCATTTTGAAGCCGAGAGGAGAAGATCCTCCCGGCGTCGGGTTCCCCCTGTGACCCGACATTTTTCGCGGAGTTGTATCATCCTCAATTCTCATTCTTACCAGGTTATGGTGTAGTCTCTCACCTGGTAGCTGTCCCAGGCGTCGGGTCCGGCGTGCATTCCGTCCCTGATCCAGACGTTCACCGAGTTCGTCCCGACGTCCGACGCTGTCGTCTGCCAGGTCCACCGGTTGCTCGCCGTCCATCCTGTCATGTCCTTCCAGTTGTTTCCGGTAGAGGGGCCCTTCAGCCAGAATCTGTAGTATATCGGGTCTCCCTCAGGATCGCGAACGTCGGCGGTCCACTTTATCTTCATCCCCGCCTTCCTGGGAGCGTCTTTGTTCGGCGCAAGTCCGACGGCCGTTGGAGGCTGGTTTGTCGCTGGGGCAGGGGCAGAGCCGATCACGGTGAAGTCTCTCACCTGATAGCTGTCCCAGCCGTCAGCTCCAGCGTGTTTTCCGTCCCTGATCCAGACGTTCACCTGGCTAGCACCTACGTCGGAGCTGGAGGTCCACCACGTCCACTGGCTATTCGTCGTCCATCCAGACACGTCCTTCCAGCTGTTCCCGGTGGAGGGGCCCTTCAGCCAGAAGCGGTAGTATATCTGGTCTCCGTCGGGGTCGCTGGCCGTCGCAGTCCAGGTGGCTGAAGAGCCCGCGACTTGGGGACTTCCCCGGTTAGAAACCAGTCCCGTAGCCGTCGGTGGCTCGTTCGCCCTGGGGGAAATTACTGTACAGTCTCTCACCTGGTAGCTGTCCCAGCCGTCGGATCCCGCGTGTTTTCCGTCTCTGATCCAGACGTTAACCTGGTTTGCCCCTACGTCCAATTGAGTCGTGTGCATCGTCCATCGGTTGCTGGCGGTCCAGCCGGTCATATCCTTCCAGCTGTTCCCGGTGGAAGGGCCCTTCAGCCAGAACCGATAGTATATCTGGTCTCCATCGGGGTCGTTCGCCTTAGCGGTCCAGGTAACAGAAGATCCCGCGTTTATGGGTCCTGCCGGGCTTTGAACCAGGTCCGATGCCGCTGGGGGCTCGTTCGCCCTGGGGAGAGTTACGGTGTAGTCTCTGATCAGGTAGCTGTTCGACCCGTCGGGTCCCGGGTGTCGCCCGTCCTTGACGCTGACGCAGACCTGGCTCGTCCCCACGTCGGATAGGGTGGTCTTCCAGGTCCAGAGGTTGCTCGCTGTCCATCCAGTCACATCCCGCCATGCCCAGCTGGTGGAGGGCCCTTTCAGCCAGAACTTGTAGAGAAGGGCATCACCATCCGGGTCGCTCGCCTTGGCGGTCCAGGTCACAGAGGATCCCGCAATCGTGGGGCCCACCAAGTTCGGGAGAAGATCGTTCGCTACTGGCTGCTGGTTGTACCATCCCCGATTATACCGAGGACTCAACCGAGGACCGGGTGTCCAGAGGTCGTTTCCCACTGGCGGCTCCTCCGGCCATAAGTTGTAGTTATAATTGTAGTTGTAGCGTACGCCATCATGATGGTACGAGGCCCCTTCGGGCCCGAGCACCGGCATCTCGGACCATGAAAAAGATGTATGGCCCAGGATGGAGCCTGAGCCCGATGTCTCCATCGTCACCGTCCCCGCGGCGGTGGCGGAGGACACCACCGTCGCAAGGATCATCATCAGCAGAGAAATGGTCCCCATTATGTAAGGAAGGTTCTCCTTTACAAACGCCTCCTTTGCGAAACTTCTCAGGGATTCTTCTCCCCTTTTATTCGTAACTAACCCCCCAACCATGCTCAAATCACCTACTATGTCTTATTTCGTTCACAGCAAACCTTTCCACCACCTGAAGCCTGGCCTGGGAGATTTAAATACCTATTTTTCATATTGGGCCCCTGTCAGTCGTTTTTTGATCCTATCAGGTTATGTGACTCGCCTGTGAATCTCACGTAGGCTCTCTTGAGGGCGAAGTTTTATGGACCTAACGGAGTGAAGATATTAATAAAAATATATAAATTATAAGAGTATGCTAGACAGATGTTTTTTTATACTATAGTTCTCTTAGTCTTAAACGGATGAGACTTCTGGCTTTTGTGGTCGCAGTTCTGCTGATTTACTCCGGCGCTATCGTAGCCCATAGCTCTCCAGGAATAGACTATGGTCTTGGGAAATCTAAATACGGTATAGCCACTACTTCAACTGAAAATGCTTTTCACGGCCCACACTCCGTTATGCTTTCCATTGGAGAGAACAACAAATATATACGACTTATGATATATATAGACGATCCTCTACCATTAGATGAAGTGGACGACTTCTGCATGCAGATGCTTTCCCTCAATGGTGCTGGGGATATTGAGATCAGGTTATTTCTGGACGTCAATGGAGATGGAAAGTACACCGATAAGAAGTCCGCAGGAGATAACTGGATCAAGTCCAGAGCAGAAATTTGGGACGAAGATAACAAATTTCAATCTGAATGGTCGGAGCTCAGCGCATTTGATAATTCCCGGTTCGTATATGAGGACAGAAACAGGGAAGGCATAGGCGATTTGACTGAATGTCAAAATCATTTCGGCAGTGCTGGCGTTGTGAGGATCTGGATAACTTTGTATGGCATGGGTGAGACAGGCGGCTCTTGCCTTATAGACTACTTGAAACTCGGCGGCTATACTTTGAGTTTTGAGCCGTTGGAAGACCTGGTGACGAAAAAGGGCAAGCCCAGCAGAATAAGTCAGAACGGCAAGATAACATACACCATAACTTACGGGAACGATCTAACAGTGCCTCTGACAAACCTGGTGATCGTAGAGGATTACGATCCTAGGATGACGCTTCTTTCGGCGGACCCGCCGCCAGACCCTGGGACCACCAACGTCTGGACTATCGGGAACGTCTCCCCCGGCCAGTATGGACAGATCGTCCTGGTGATGAAGATGGTGAAGCAGAACTTCGTCGCAGACGTGGACGGCCGAGTCTCGGGGAACGGCTTCGTCTCCGTCAGGCGGAGGTTCACAACCGAGAGGGAACCCCACCTTATAATCAACCAGGTCAGGATATCCTGTGACCAGTTCGAGAAGGGGGGGAGGGTCGAGACGCCGGTGAGGCCGGTCGTGGGGACGACCCTCAGCTTCTCGGAACACGGCTCGGGAAGCTACGAGTCGGAGGAGGTCTTGAGCTACAGGACGACCAGGATGAAGATGAATCGGGAGTTTGACGCCGTCTGGGCCCCTTCGGTCCTGAACCTCTCCTCCGGCCGCGCCATCGGCTACAACTCGGGCTGGTACGCGAGCCACCTCTGCATGGACGAGAAGAGGGGCTCGATCATATGGGAACGATACCTTCGCGCCGACCGGCTGAACTGCACGGGCGCGGCCGAGGTCCGGAGCACCAGGCTGATCCTCGACTCCGAGTCGAACTTCAGCGGGATGGCGATATACCAGATCGAAAGCCACACCGATAGAGACGCCCTCATTACGAGCGTCTTTGAGGGGAGCTATTCCCTCAGAAGCGGTACCGAGGTTTACAAATGAAGGATGAAAACGCAAGGTAAAGATGAAAATGCAGGAAGAAGGCAGATCACCAAATGAGCAAAAGGGACGATCGATGAGAGGGCGGAGGGAGGTGCCCTCTCATCTCAATAGGAGGTCTGGCGATCTGTAATTTCCCACTCCCCTTCCCGCTAAGAGAACCTACCACCCGCTCCTTTAAATGAGTATTTTTCATGTACGGTTCACATTGGGCTCATCTGAAATCATCGCCGCTGTGACCTGCGACCTCCGATAACCGCAAGCCTATTATCCTCGAAACCGGCCTCAAACCTGTATGGGTCTGAACGTCCCCCAGTTCATCGATGAAGCCATAGCAGAGATTCGCCGCCAGGTTGAGGGAAGAGCGGTCATCGGCCTCTCAGGGGGCGTGGACAGCTCGGTCTGCGCCTTTCTGGCCCGCGAGGCGATCGGAGACCGGCTGCTCCCCGTTTACGTGGACAGCGGGCTGATGCGCCTCGACGAGTCGAAGAATATAGCCGAAATGTTCTCAGACTTCAACCTCATCACCGTCCACGCCGAGGACCGGTTCTTGAGCGCTCTCGAAGGCGTCACCGATCCTGAGGAGAAGAGGAAGGTGGTGGGAGAGACCTTCATCCGGGTCTTCGAGGAGGAGGCTAGAAACGTCGGCGCCGAATACCTGATCCAGGGGACCATATACCCCGACCTGATCGAGTCCGAGGGGGGGATCAAGTCCCATCACAACGTCGGCGGCCTGCCCCTCAAGATGGAGTTTGTGGGGATCATCGAGCCGCTTCGCGACCTCTACAAGGATGAGGTGAGGGAGGTGGCCCGGGGTCTGGGGATGGCCACCGAGATATGCGAGCGGATGCCCTACCCCGGGCCTGGCCTCTCCGTCAGGATCCTCGGCGAGGTGACGAGGGAAAAGCTCGAGGTCGTCCGGGTCGCCAACGCCATCGTCGAAGATGAGCTGAAGAGCTTTCTGCCCTGGCAGGCCTTCGCCGCGGTCCTGGGCAAGGCGACGGGGGTCAAGGGCGACATCAGGGCCTACGGCTACGTCGTGGCGGTGAGGGCGGTATCTTCGAGGGACGCCATGACCGCCGACGTTCTGGAGCTTCCCTGGGACGTCCTGAGGCGGATATCCCAAAGGATCACGGGAGAGATCCCAGAGGTGTCGAGGGTCGTCTACGACCTGACCCCCAAGCCCCCGGGAACCATCGAGTTCGAGTGAAACAAAAAATAAATCAAGATCAGAGGACGCCCTTGGTGCTGAGGACCTCCGTCCCCTCGACCCTTTTTGCCTCTTTCAACGCCAGGCCCAGGGCTTTGAAGATGCTCTCAGCCTTGTGGTGGTCGTTTTCCCCCTCGAACTTGACGTTCAGGGTGAGGCGGCCTTCCTCTGCCAGGGCCTCAAGGATCGTCTTGACGTCTTGGGACGCCAGGTCTCCGATGATCTCGTTTTTAAAATCGCCCTTCATCACCAGGTAGGGCCTGCCGGAGAGGTCCAGGGCCACCTGTGCCAGGGCCTCGTCCATGGGGACCGCCGCCCAGCCATACCGTTTTATCCCCTTCTTCTCTCCCAGGGCCGCGGAGAGGGCCGTTCCCAGGGCGAGGCCCAAGGCCCTCGACCTCTGCGCCGCGATCCCGCCCTCGGCCTTCGGACGAATGTCGATCTCGCTCATCCTCGCGAGGGCGGCGAGCATGTGGTCGAGAAACCCAGATCCGGAATCGGGATCTGCATCGCCATTCCCGTCGACGTTCACCTCGACCCTGGCCCGCGCGCCGCTGACCTCAGAAGTTCCCTCTCCCTTCCTCATAATATCACCTATACGTATCCTCCACAAACCCTCGACAAGTCCAGATGAACCCTCCACAAACCCTCCATGAAGGCTTTCGATCAGGAACGGAGGGCGGAAAGGGCCTCTTTGAAGTCTAGCTTTCCCGTGTATATCGCCGTCCCCACGACGGCCCCGGCGGCGCCTGCATCCCTCAGAACGAGGACGTCCTCGACGGTGGAGACGCCTCCGGCTGCCACCACCGGTATATCGACCGCCTCGACGAGCCTTCGCGTCGGCTCGGGGTCGATTCCCCGGACCTGCCCCTCGGTGTCGATGTTGGTGAAGAGGATCGAGCCTGCGCCCCTCTCCTGGAATAGCTGGCCCAGCTCAACGGCCCCCTTTTCCAGGTCCCTCTGCCATCCTTCGGTGGTGACCTTTCCTTTTCTCACGTCGAGGGCCACCATCACCCTCTCAGAGCCGAAGTCGGCCGCGAGCTCCGTCACCATCTCGGGCCGGGCGAGGGCCGCCGTCCCCAGGATTACCCGATCGACGCCTAGTTCGAGGAGCGACTCCGCATCTTCTCGGGTCCTAATCCCGCCGCCCACCTGGACGAATAAGTCGAGGTTCTCGACGATATTCTGAAGGATCGGCCCGTTGATCCGGACGCCCTGGATCGCCCCGTCCAGGTCGATTATGTGCAGGACCTGTGACCCCATCTCGACCCACCGGACCGCCTGGGCCAGGGGATCGTCGAGGGAGACCACCTCGGAGCCGGGCACCCCACCGACGAGCTGGACGCATTTTCCGCCGCGAAGGTCGACGGCGGGGAAGAGATCAAAACTCATGCTGGAGCCGATGTTTTTCAGCCTTATATATCTTTGAGATGCGTTGGCGACGACCGAGGAGAAGAGATGCAGAAGATGAAAACATCAAAAAAATTAATTTGTCCTGGCCCTCAGTTCAGCTTTTTGAGGTCCAAGACGGCGATGGCTGTCAGAAGCTGGGGGTATGTTATGACTAGTTCGTTGTTAGTCTCGTCCTTCTCAGCAACCCCCCACTCGTAGTAGGACGCGTCCGGATCGAGGTTGTAGTCCACCATGGCGTGGATCTCGTACCGGGTGCCGGGGTTCAGAGGCTCATTGACGGGGTTTGGCCCCAGGAACAGGAATCCCTGATAAGTTTTGACCTCGCCGGAAGCCAGGCCCTCGCAGAGGACGCCGCCCCTGGGGTCTGGCATGACCTCCTCGCCGGGGGAGAAGTAGCTGAAGCCGTAAGCGTTGCCGTCAGTGGCCTTACCCCAGGCCCCGACGTTGAACTCATCGTCGGTGTCTGCTCCCTGATTTGATATGGTGATCTCCAGGGGCACCAGTACTTTTCCGTCGTATGTGAAGGGAGCTGCCAGAACTTTGGCGGACTCGACTGTCAGGTCGGGAAGCTCCCTCAGCTGGGCCGCCATTTCAGAGGTGATCCTGGTATCCAGAGGCAAGGCTTTCATCTCTGTGACCGCTTCTTTCTGGGCCCAGGCGGGGGCCGAACCGAGAAGTAGGCATATGCCCAAAAACGCTGCAAGAATTTTATACATAATCTGTCCTCCAATCTTTCATCACTCCGAACCGTCCGAAACTGGCTTAAGCTGCCTGTTCATCGGACAAGCTATTCTTTGTAATTATTCATTTAAATCTCTGCTCATTACGTAGATTAGACATGGATCATATCTGAATCTGAAGCTGCAAAACCAGGGGCGAAACCAGCGGGTTCAAACGACAAAATTTTTTCAAGGTCAAATCTATGTCCAGAACCGCTTCGTTCTGGCGTACTCCCTTTCAGCCTTTAGAATGTCCCGATAGAAGTCGGTCTCGTCGTGTCGAAGTTTTCGCATCAGCCTTGCCGCCGTCTCGGGCCCCAGGCCCCGGCTGGCGAGGGTGACGGCGGCGGTCTTGCCGTAGGTGAGGACGAGGTTTGCGTTCCTGTAGACCCTCTTCGTCCTCCGCCGATCCTCCGGGGTCTTCGACTCCTCTGGCTTTCTGACCACCTTTATCTCCTCCTCCTCCCAGGGCTTGAGGGCCGCCACCATCCTCGAGCCGCAGATGGGGCATTCGGGGACCTCGGGGACGTTCTTGACCATCCGCAGCGACTTCCATTTCTTGCAGCTGACGCAGAAGAGGATCACCCGATCGTTCATGATCCGATCTTTGAGAAGCTCGATGACGGCACCGTCGGCCCGCTCAGGACTGGTCACGTCCCTTCCGCCACGCCTGCCCAGAGACCCTATGGGGCTCGGCGAGGACGTCAGGATGGAGATCTCGCCCCTCTTCACCGACTCCAGAACCCCCTTCGCCCTTCCGACGTCGAGGCGGTCGAAGAAGACCTCCCGCATCGCCTCCTGGCCGATGGGGCCGTCCACGAAGAGGCCCAGGACCCTTTTCAAGCTCACCATCTCGCGGTCGATATCTCGGCGGAGCGCTCCGAACTTTCGGGCAACGTGGACCATCCTCCAGGTGAAAAGCGACGTGTTCTTGAGGGTCTTCTCCAGGATTGGGCCGATGTAATCGGGTTCCGTCTCTCCGAGAAGGGCGGCCACCTCCTCTGCCATGATCGTCTTCGGCGTCTCAAGGCCGATCCGATAGGGGTCGACGTCCAGGGCGACGCTGGTTCCGAGCCTCGCCGAGAGGAGGGCGGTGACGACCCTCCCCAGGGCCTCGTTGGCCTGGTGGCCGAAGCATGCGTTTATGGTCAGGCATGTCCCGTCCCCCTCGACGACGATGGTCTTGTGGTCGGGGACGGGCAGATGGGCCTTCAGCTGAGACTTTATCATCTTCACGAAAACCCTCGCCGCCTCCGAGTCCACCGGGTATTCGTCCGTCAGGAGAGCGACGGCCGCGGCCTCGCACCCTCTTGCCCCGTCATCGACATCGCCGTTCTCGCCACCCTCTTCCCCTCCTCCTCCTCCTACTCTTGCTCTTTTTCCTTCTCCTTCCTCCAGGAGCCGGGCCACCTCGGCCCTGATCTCGCCCGCCTCCTGGGCCACCTCCCAGGGGACGGGGATCTCTTCTCCGGACCAGGAGGGGATCTCGCCGCCCCTCTGGATTGGGGCCACCCTGATCTCCTCCTCTTCGTCGACGATCTCCACGATCTCCCACATCTCGCCCCTGGAGACGAAGGTGGCCCCTGGCTCGGCGAAGTTGACGACGAAGGCCTCGTCCAGGGTGCCGACGGGCTTTCTTCCCACCACGTCGAAGATCCTGTACCTCTTCTCGTCGGGGATCATGGAGAGGTTCTGGTAGTAGTACTGCCAGGACTTTCGCCTCCTCCGAAGGACCCCGTCGTCGAGAGATACGAGCCAGTGGTCGGCGATCTCGCCGGCCACTTCTTCCAGCTCTGCAAAAGAGAGATTTCTAAAGGGAAAAGACCTGGATACGATCTCAAAGCACCTTGCTAGGGCGATCTCGCCGAAGTCGAGGGCGAGCCCCACCAGCTGGTTTGCGAGGACGTCCTTTGGCCTCTCGTGAGTCCTCGTCACCTCCAGCTCGCCGAAGTTCGCCCTTCTGGCGATCGCCGCGGCCTCGGCGACGTCGTCGGGTCCGGTGGCGATGATCGTCCCCGCTGAGGTCCTTCCCATCCCATGTCCTGCCCTGCCCACCCTCTGGACGAGGCGGGAGACTTCCCTCGGCGAGCTGTACTGGATGACATGGTCGACGTCGCCGATGTCGATCCCCAGCTCCATCGACGAGGTGCAGATCAGGCCCTGGAGGCGGCCCGCCTTGAAGGCCTCTTCGGCCTCGATCCTAGCCTCTTTGGAGAGGCTCCCGTGGTGGACACCGACCCTCTCACCGAGAAGTCTGAAGCTGGATCCCAGAACTTCGGCGGCCTGGCGGGTGTTGACGAAGACCAGGCACCTCTCCTTTCTGACCGCCTCTCTGATCATCCGAATCTGGGCTGCGAGCATGGGGTCGCACTCCAGCTCCTTTGCAAGGAGAAAGTCGCCGCCCTTCGGCTGGGGGGACGCCACCCTGAACCGGGCCTTCCTCTCGACGTCGGCCGAGATGATCCTGCACCTTCTTTGCGGTCCGGCCAGAAACTCGGCCACCACCTCCGGCGAGCCCACTGTGGCCGAGAGGCCCACCCTCTGAAACTCTCCAGCCACCTCCACCATCCTCTCCAGAACGACGGCCAGCTGAGACCCCCGCTTTGATGCCGCCAGCTCGTGGACCTCGTCGATGACGACGGTTTTGAGAGTCCTCAGGTTCGCACGGAGCCTTTTGCCCGTCAACATCACCTGGAGCGTCTCGGGCGTGGTGATGAGAAGATCGGGGGGCCGCAGGGACTGTCTGCGCCGCTCGGCCTGAGTGGTGTCGCCGTGGCGGACGGCAACGGAGATCCCGAGCTCCTCGCCCCAACTCTGGAGCCTGGAGAGCATGTCCCGGTTGAGGGCCCGCAGCGGCGTGACGTAGACTGCGCGAATTCCGGGGTTCTGGCCGTCAGTTTCCCCAGCACCACCTCCTCCTTCGCCTCCTCCGCTCCCTCCCTGGCCGCCTCTTCCTACTCTTCCTCCTTTCCCCGCCGACATCTTGCCGGACCGGGACTTGTCCCGGAGGATCTTGTGGAATAGGGGCAGGGCTGCGGCCTCGGTCTTGCCGGTCCCGGTGGGGGCGATGAGGAGGACGTGGTCGCCAGCCAGGATCCGGGGGATGGCCTTCTCCTGAGGCGGCGTGGGCTCGGCCATCCCCTGGCGGGCGAGAAGTCCCCTGATCTCGGGCCGCAGCCTCGAAAAGGCGGTCACAAATCATAAGTTCTCAAAGGGCTAATAATAGCCTCGCTTGGAGGAATTTTTGTGCAGGTGGCAGTGGTAGGAGCCGGAGAGTACGAGGAGAATAGGTGCAATCTTGCGCGAGAGATGGGCCGGAAGATCGCAGAGAGGGGACACGTCCTGATCACCGGAGGGCTCGGAGGTGTCATGGAGTCCGCCTCAGAGGGTGCCAAGGAGGCGGGGGGCGTCACAGTCGGCATCCTTCCGGGGGAGAAGGAGACGGCAAATCCCTACGTAACCGTCGCCATCGGCACTGGGATGGGGCACGGAAGGAACGCGATCATCGTCCGGAGCGCCGACGTGGTGATCGCCCTTCCCGGCATTTACGGCACCCTCTCTGAGATCGCCCTGGCACTGAAGATGGATAAGAAAGTGATCGACCTCGGTGACTGGAACATTGATGGGATGCTCAAGGCCGAGAGCCCCGAGGAGGCGATCCTCCTCGCGGAGGGGAAGGTGACGGCGAAGATAGTTTGAACTCATGCCGTGTAACCTCTCGCCCGAATATTCGAACTTGCCACCAGATGAATTCTCAGAAGGGATCAACATGGCTCAAAAAACCGAAGGCAAATCTCAAAGAAAACCCCGGATCGGGTCCGTATATCAGCTCAAGGTCACTCTCACGAGGATCAGTCCTCCGATCTGGCGCAGGTTTCAGGTGACCAATGACATAACCCTCCTCAAGCTGCACCGCATCCTTCAGGCGATCATGGGCTGGGAGGACTATCATCTTCACGTCTTCGATATCGGTGGCGTCAGTTACAGCATGCCCTATCCTGATGAAGTCGATCTCGACGAGATGGGGATGAAGTCCGAAAAAGGGGTTAAGCTGAACCGGCTGCACCTCGCCGAGAATTCTCGATTTCTCTACGAGTACGACTTAGGGGACAGCTGGATTCACGAGATCCTGGTGGAGAAGATACTCGCCCCTGATCCGAAAGTCAAATATCCGATCTGTATCGCGGGAGAAAGATCGGCTCCGCCCGAGGACTGCGGTGGCGTCTGGGGTTACGAGGAGTTTGTGGAGGCGATCCTCGATCCCGACCATCCCGAGCATGAAGAGTACCTTGATTGGGTGGGCGGGAATTTCGATCCCGAGAAGTTCGATCTGGAGGCGTTCAATCGGGAGCTGAGGCGGACGAAATGAGGCGAAATGAGGGGCTAGTTGTTGGTTGACCAACAGCTGAGTATCACCTCCCCCTCCTCGATAGAGATGGAGTGCTCTCCTCGTCAACTTTTTAATACATCCGCTGCAAATGCCAAGGCTATGTTCAAGCACAGCTGGATTTTGGCCCTGATTCTCGTCCTGGTCGCGGCCTTCGCCTGCGGCTGCGTCAGCGAGGAGGAGGCTGGAGAGGCGGCAGATACCGAGGAATTGCATGAGGAGAGCGCCGTGAGCGCCGAAGAGGAGGTCACCTCCGCTCCGATGGAAGAGATCGATGATATGGAGGAAGAGGCCGAGGAGATGGGCGACCACGCCGAGGATGAAGGCGAAGATATGGCCGAGGCCGCCGTTGGCGAGGTCGAGCCCGAGAGCGGGCACTGAATCCCCAAAACACCTCTATTTTTTGTGCCCCTGGCGTCGATCTCATCTCGGAAAGATTCGATCATCCTCGATCGATCGGTCGCGTCCCGTCGGGCGCTTCATCTCATCCCTGGGCAGCGCCTCTTGGCGGCTCGTCTCCATCTCAAGATCCCTTATCCTCTCCTCCTGAGCGAGGAAGGCCTCCTCCAGATCCTGCAGGATCTCCGTCTGGTGCTCCAGGTCCTTAAGTCTCGATTCGAGGCTCACCCGGAAGGCGAGGTAGCAGAAGATCAGGGTGACTAAGGCGCTGGCCATCGCTCCCACCATGGCGACCATCATGGACCCCTCGTCGATCTCCACCGCTACCATTCCATCTCACCCATCACATTTTCGTTATTTCATCCCCAATCGAAGATGTTTCCTGCAGGATCATCTCCGCCAGAAAGACGATCATCGGCCCATAAGGTCGGTCGTTTTATATTGCAGTTCTTCGCGCGGGGCGGAAGTAATGCCATTTTTAAAAGGGTGTTCTGAAGGGAAACGATAATTCAGTTTATGAGTCGAGTTGGCATTCTTCGATCAAAGAAGAAAAATTGAGGCTTCCGGGAGAGGTAAATGAAGGGGGATTGAAGGGGGCCTCTCCCGGCCTCGATCCGATCATGGCAACGGAGACCGCATCTCCATGGAGGCGCCCTCACAACACATACTCTCTCCTCCGTTCTACAAAAGGTCGAGGCTCGCGGGGCGAAAGTATTCGCGGGGTTCCCAAAAGTTATAAGGGGCCTCGCGGTATGGGCGGTGTGGCATGACGATCCAAAGACCGAGAGGGACTAGAGACTTCCTGCCCGAGGACTCCTTCAGAAGGGGCGCTGTCAGGAAGCGGATGCAAGGGATCTTGGAACGGTGGGGCTACCAGGAGATATCGACCCCCACCTTCGAGCATCTGGAGCTGTTCACCATAAAGTCGGGCGCGTCGATCACCGAGGAGATCTACGCCTTCAAGGACAAGGGCGGCCGGGACCTGGCGCTGCGGCCTGAGCTGACGGCCCCGGTGATGAGGATGTACGTCAGCGAGCTTCAGACGGCTGCAAAACCCCTCCGGCTCCACTACTTTGGAAACTGTTTTAGGTACGAGCGGCCCCAGCGGGGGCGGTTCCGGGAGTTCTGGCAGCTGGGGGCAGAATTGATCGGAAGCGACCGGCCCGACGCCGAGGCGGAGGTGATCGCCCTCGCTCAACAGCTGATCGAGAGCGCTGGCGTCTCGGGAGACCTCCACCTCGGCTACCTGGGTCTGATAAGGGCGATGATGAGGATGATCCCGGCCTCTGAGAGGCCGGCGGTGATGAAGTTCATCGACAAGAAGGAGCGGGACCTTCTCGCCGAAAAGCTCCAGCAGATCGGGGCAGACCACCTCGGCCTGCTTGAACTTATCGACCTCAAGGGGAGGCGGGCCCTTGATCGGGCGGCTGATCTGGCCGGAGACCTCGCCAGAATGTCGGACGAGATCGCCCCCGAAGAGACGAAGGCGGAATCATCTGAGGCCGCATCTCCCGGCGCCGCCGGAGATCGGTCTGCAAGGTCGGATCGGGCTGCGCCCTCGGACCTGGATTTAGCTCATTTTTCAGAGCTGGTGGACCTCCTTGCGGTCTACGGCGTCGAGGCGACGGTGGACTTCGAGATCGTCCGGGGTCTAGAGTACTACACCGGAACCGTCTTTGAGATCTACGCTTCGGGCCTCGGCGCCCAAAACCAGATCTGCGGCGGCGGGACCTACATGCTCGCGGGCCTTCTCGGGGGCCAGGAGACGAGATCCACCGGCTTTGGGATCGGCTTTGACAGGATCATGGAGATAGTCGCCCTCGACGAGAAGCCGCCCGCCCCGGTGGCCGTCGTCTTCGTGCCCCAGGTTCGATCTGAGGCGGTCAAGGCAGCAAAGGAGCTTCGAGAGGCTCTTTCTACGCCGGTCGTCATCGACGTGATGGGCCGGGGGCTTGGAGCCCAGCTGAAACAGGCGAGCAGCATCGGCGCAAGCTTCGCCGTGATAATAGGTCCCAAAGAGGTCGAAGAGGGGAAGTTCACCCTCAGAGACATGTCGACGGGATCTCAGGAGAGCCTCGCCCTGAAAGAGATCATAGAATTGCTGGGCGAATAGACCGCCCGGTGATTATGGGTTGATGTGGCCAGGCGATTATGGTCGCGAGCTGTGGGTGAGGGCGGGGATAAGCTCAAAGCCCAAAGCTCAGCTTCCAGCTGCCATCACTCTTCCAACCGATCCGATGAGAGACGGACCCGGCCCGGATCGGGAATTATAATCGAAGATCAGAGCAGCCCGAGGTTCTCCAGCTGGACCCGCACGATCTTGACGCCCTCCTCACACTCCTCGGGCGACTTTCCTCCGGTAACCACCAACTTTCCAGAGCTGAATATCAGGACGACCACCTTGGGCACCTTGATCCGATAGACGAGTCCCGGGAACTGTTCAGGCTCGTACTCGATGTTCTCAAGGCCGAGGCCGAGGGCGATGGCGTTCAGGTTCAGGTCGGTCTTGAGGTCGGCGCTGGCGACGATGTTCTGGACGTGGATCTCTGGGTTCAGGTTGACGTCCTCAAACCCGATCGACTTCAAGGTTTGGGCCATGTTGGTTATGACCGTCCTCACATCCGCGACGTTCTTCGCGCCTGTGCATACCACCTTTCCCGAGGTGAAGATCAGAAAGGCCGCCCGCGGCGCTTTTACCCTGTAGACAAGCCCTGGAAACTTCTCCTTGTTGTATTCGGCGCCCTCCAGCTCCGACTCGATCTTGATCAGATCGAACTCCTCGGCTAGCTTTGTCGAGGCGACGACATTCTCTATGTTGATGGTGGACTCCATAATCACGTCTCTCCGCTAGACCCCTTTTTAAACTGAGTATATATAAAGTATTGCGGAGCTGACAGAACGCCGGAAGGCAGAGGGCGCGGGATGAAAGTCAAAAAGAAAAGCCGCCGATGGGATTCGAACCCATGACCTGCTGATATATCGGGCCTTTTGCCTTACGAATCAGCCGCTTTACCGGGCTAAGCCACGGCGGCACAGACACACCCGGCATATAGCGGCCGTTCTCAATTTAAGCGTTGCGATCGGTTTTTCGATCATTACGAGGCCTCGGCCAGCCGTCCGACCTCTTCGGCCAGCCTCGGCAGGAATATGCCGATGTCGGTCACAAGGCCGATCGCCTGGGCCGTCCCCCGGTCCATCAGCTTCGTCACTGTGGAGGGATTTATGTCGACGCAGATAGTCTTGACCCGGGAGGGGAGGAGGTTTCCGGTGGCAATCGAGTGGAGCATCGTTGCCATCATGATCACCATGTCGACCCCCCGGAGGGCCTCGAACATCGCCTTCTGAGCCTCGACGGTGTCGGTGATCACGTCGGGGAGGGGCCCGTCGTCCCGGATCGATCCGGCCAGGACGTAGGGTATCCCCTTCTTGATGCACTGGTACATGATCCCGCCCTTCAATTTGCCGTCCTCGACAGCCTGCCTGATGGAGCCGCTGGCTATGACCTCGCTTATGGCGTAGATGTGATTTCGATGGCCCGCTGAGGTGAGATTGCCGTGAGGGTCCATACCCAGGCTCGTCCCGAAGAGCTGCCGCTCGATGTCGTGGACCGCCAGGGCGTTTCCTGCCAGGAGGACGTCAACGTACCCGTCCCGGATCAATTCTGCCAGGGCCTCAGAGGCGCCGGTGTGGATTATGCCGGGTCCTCCCACCACAGCGATCTTTCCCCCAGCCCGCTTGGTTGCCAGGATCTCCTCTGCCAGCTGCTTTACGATCTCCCCCGAGGGCCGTTCTGAGGAGACCTCGTTGGACATGAACTCGAAGAAGGTCTTCTCTCGGGGCCGCTCGGGCGGCACCACCTTCACCCCAGCGGTTCCGACGACGACCATATCGCCCTTCTCGATCTGGCCTATGGGAACGCATATCGCCCGACCTTCCTTCACGATGATCAGGCAGTCCATCTGTATGTCCTCCACCTCCAGCCAGGCGCCATTGTACCGGACGTGGGTGAGGTGGTTTGTGGTGGAGTAAAAGCCCCGGGGCACCACCCCGTCCAGGGGTGCGATCGCAAGCTTTACGTCCTCTGCCTCGATCACCCGCGCGCCGAGAGGGTGGAGCGCGAGAAGGATCCGGTCGAGATGATCGGCGTCATCTCCAGAGATCGCGATCTTAACGTAGCTCGTATCGTGCTTTTTTTTGCCCACTCGGAACGTCTTGATCTCGAACTCGCCGCCCATGCTCATTATCTTGTCCAGCGCCTTTGTGAGCGTGAGCGAATCAATAAGGTGCCCTTCCATCTCTATATCGCAGGTTTCGCTCATGGTGACCATCCTATGAGGTGGATCTGATCCCCTAATAACCGTTCCGTTCGAATCCGTTTACCAGAGCTGCCCCTCGATGACGGACTCTGTCTTGTCGTTGGTGCTCATGACGAGCCTCTTGATCTTCACCAGGTATCCACCAGGGCAGGGCCGGGGCGGATCGAATAAAGCCCGAACCCCCATCCTTCGGAAGTGCTCCTCGAAGTCCGTCGCCGTCTGGAGGTCTTTTACCATTATCTCGACCTCCTGGACGATCGGGTCCCCAGCGATCTTCGCCTCCACCGTCTCCCTCATCGGTCCGAGCATGCTCTTTCCCAGCCGGAGGCACCTCTCCAGGAACTCGTCCTCGTCCTCGGGCCACTCCGCTGCCTGGAACCCCTCCCGGACGACCCGGGAGAAGAAGAAGTCTTGGCCGTAGTCGTTATAGTACCGAAAGGCGAACTCGAGGTCTCTGCAGTTGCTTTCGGAGCTGGTGTACTTGATGGGGCTTTTGAGGTTTGCCGGGTCTTTTATGACCACTCCCTCTCGGCCCCGGGATCCCAGCTCTTTTATGATCTTTTTTATCTCCCCGGCGGCCTCTTCGGTCTCGAACTCGCCGAAGAGGTGGACGGACCTGATCCCGTACTCTTCGGCGAGGGCGTGAGTTCCCGAAGACCCCTCCATATCCCTTCTCCCCTTTCGAGATACGTCGAAGAGGTAGAAGTCCATCGCCTCTGTCTGGTAGACCTCCTTTGGAACGTAGGGGTTTTTGGGGCCCACCATCTCGCCGCATAAGACCAGGTCCGGATTTTCTCTGAAGATATCCGGAGGTATCTGATCATTCGCCACCTCCGTGGAGTAGGGGCAGATGAAGCCCCCCCTGGTGAGGGCGATCATCCTCCCACCGACGTTTGCGACCCGGACGTTGTGGCCGTTCATCTTCTCCTCGACGAGAACGCCGTCTGAAAAATGTCTCTTGATGGCGGGTGAAAGCATCATCGCCCGCCTGATCTTGGGGTATCCGTAGACGATCTCATCCTCGTCGAAGACGACCGTCCCGGCCTCTATGCCGGAGACGGCCTTGTCGAACCTGAGGAGCCGGGGTGTCGGCCAGTCGGAAGACCGGACCACCCGTCCGAGCATCCGTTCCATCCTCTCGGCTGATATTCCCAGCCTCTCTGCCGCGGCCCGAAGGTTCATTTCTGCTTCGCCAGGTAATCGAAGAAGCACCGCCTGGTCAGCATTCCAACAAGCTCGTTCTTCTGGTTTAGGACCGGCATACCGCCCAGATCCTCTTCCAGCATCATCTTTCTCGCCTCCTCAAGAGGCGTGTCGACGTAAATCGACTTTACCCCCCGGCTCATCACATCTGAGACGAGGAGGTTCTTGACCCTGGGATCCTGCTGGCCGCCCTGGACCAGGTCTCTGAAGGCCCGCAGGGACTTCGCCACGTCCCGTTCAGATACGATCCCCACAAGTTTCCCGTTCTCCATCACTGGAAGCCGTCCCACATCCCGGTCGAGCATCACTCTCCGGACGTGGATCAGCCTGTCGGAAGGGGTGGCGGTCAGTGGCGTGCGCATGGCGTCGGCGGCAAGCCCCGTCATCCTGAGGGCTTTGAGCATATCTTTTGGCCTCACCCAGCCCAGGATCTCCTCTTCTTCCATAACCACCAGAACCGAGGTCTTCTGGAGGAGAAATACGGCGTCATCGACCTTCATTTTGGGGTCGACCCTGACCACCGAGTCCGATGTGGCGGAGGCGACGTGGAGCGAGGAGGCGGGCATACCCAGCCTATGCCTGGTTCCCAGAACCCTCGCGATCTGCCTCATGGTGATGGTGCCGCCGAGCTTGCCGTCGTTGGTGACGAGAAGCCTTCGTAGATCGTGCTTCTCCATGACGTCCAGAGCGTGCGTGATCCTATCTGACTTGTCTATAGTCACCGGTGTCGACATTATCTCCTTTACTGACATGGTTAAGACCACCTCGCCACTTCAGCGGTTATATCGCGGGTCGAGAAGAACCCCACCACCTTCTCGTCGTCCACCACCGGCAGGCCGCATATCTCCTTATCGAGAAGGATCTTGGCAGCGTCCACGGCACCGACGTTGGGGTCGGTGAACATTATGGGGTAGGACATTATGTCCTCTGCCACCAGGGGGACCTCCTTTACGTACCTGTACCCCTTCCTTCCGGCGGTGCTGTCCTTCCTCGTCATCTTGATGTTCTTGCTCTTCATCTCGTCTTTTGAGTCGGAGATTCCCGAGATCGCTAGGTTGGTGTGGGTTATCACCCCGACGGGGGTGGAGTTGTCCTCGCAGACCACAACCCGATCGACCCCGTTCTCGACCATCTCCTCCAATACGTGATCGATAGTGTGGTGCCTGTGGACGCTGACGACGCCCTGGGCCATCAGGTCGCCCACCTTGGAGTCGGGATTCTTCTCCACGAAGTAGGAGATGAGGTCTCTTGAGGTTATGATCCCCACGATCTCCCCCTCATCCCTCTCCACGGGCAGGCCGTCTATTTCGTTCTCGTCCATGATCTCTGCGGCCTGTTCCACGGTGGCCCCGGGGTAGATGGTGATGGGTCGGTCGGTCATCACCAGCTTGACGGGAACTTTGCTGATGGGCCGCCTCCGCCATTCTGGGGCGGCTTGGCTCAGACGGTGTGATATGTCGTGTTTGGTGACAATTCCCGCCAGCTTTTCTCCGTCCATCACGAGAAGCCTGCTGATGTAGTGCTTGAGCATCAAGTTCCTCGCCCGTTGCACAGGCTCTTCCTTGTCGATGACGTAGACGGGAGATTGCATGTAATCCTTTACCTTGCTCATGTTATGATCCCTCGTTTCTCCTCCGCAAATGCCCTGATGAAGTCTCTCTTGGTAATGATACCCACCAGCGATCCGTTCTCCATGACCGGCAGGGCGCCCACGCCCTTCACCATCATCGTCTCTGCCGCCCTGCCGAGATCCGCATCTTTCTCCGTGGATACGAGGTCTCTTCGGACCAGGATCTTTATCGGCTGGCTCATCACCTCTCCGATGTCGCCGGTCACCACTTTCCCGAACGCCTCGCCGCTTCCCAGATACCTCATGATGTCGGAGGCTGTGACCATCCCCATAAGGATGGAGTCCTGGACCACAGGGAGCTTTCGGAAACCGCCCTGCTGGACCATCATCCTGGTGGTCTTCTCGATGGACATCTGACCGTTGGCGGTGATCACGTTCGGGCTCATGAACTCTTCGACCTTGATGCCGGTGTTCACCCCGGCCACCAGCTTTGCGAAGTCGTGTTCTGTGATCAGGGCCTTTATCCTGTTCTCCTCGTCCACCACGGGCAGACCGCCCACGTTCTTTTCGTACATCAACTTTAGGGCGTCTTCAACGGAGGACTTCTCGGTGATGGATATGAGCCCGGGGCTCATGATCTCTCTGATGTCGGCGTTGACGGCTGCGAGAATGTTTCCTTCATACTTCTTTTTAAGCAGGTTGTGTCTTATGCCGCCGCCGAGAAAGTCGACGACGTCGACGCCGGTGACGAAGCCGAGGAGCCGCCTGGTTCCCGGATCGGCTATCGGCAGCCTACCGAAGCCGTAAGAGGTCATAATTTTGATGGCGCCGATGATGGTGGTGGTGGGCGGTGCCGTCACCACCTCTGAAGTTGCAATGGTGAGAACGTCTCCTGTGCGCTTGGCAGCTCTGGAATCGAACTGGACCGGTCCCCTATCCATCGCTCCTGGCATCCTGATCTTCCGATCCTCTGATGGTCTCTTCATTGTCCCTCACCAAAGATGGCTTTGATCACGTCGTATCTGTCGATTATTCCGACGAGCTTGCCGTCGTCCACCACGGATATCCTGCCGATTTCGCGATCCAGCATCGTCTCTGCGGCGTCGCGAAGGCTGGCCTCTGAACCTATGCTGTATATGGGGGTGCTCATCAGGTTTTCCACTTTCATTACGTCCTTGGTGTCTTTGCCTATCCGCGCCCCGCCCCTCTTCAATATGTCGAAGCGGGTGATCATCCCCAGAGGTTTGCCCTTTTCGTCCACCACCGGCATCCCGGTGAAGTCGGAATCGAGCATTGCGTCCCAGACCTTCGACACCGAGTCCTGGGGGCCGCAGGTCTTCGTCTCGGTGTTCATCGCCTCTTCGACCTTTTTGTCGGCTAACTTCTCGGGGTCTATCTTCGTGAAGATGTCAATGGGGCTGATCACACCCTCGAGCCGTCGATCTTCTGAAGACCGGACCACGGGCAGTATCGCGTAATTTGCCGAGAGCAAGAACTTCACCGCCTCTTGGAGATCCGTTTCAGGGGTGACCAGAGGGGCCTCCATCGAGAACCCGGATACGGTGACGTTCGAACGGGTCGAAGCTATCTTCAGCATATCCCGGTCGGTGACTATCCCAGTGACAAGTCCCTCGCCGTTTTTTATCGGCAATCCTCGCAGCTGGTTGTCGCGTATCAGCTGCCGCGCTCGGGTCACGAAGTCGCCTTCTTCCACGCTGACCGGATCCGTTGACATGATCTCTCCAACTAAAGTTCCCATTTTACGCCCTCCTGCTCAACTCCGGAAAATTCCAAAACGTTCATTTATTCCCGTCTCTGCAGCTCCAGCAGAGCAGCTCGCCGTTGACCGCTTCCAGAGAGTCGGAGATCTGACCGCAACGCTCGCAGATCCCCCTTATCATCTCCCTCTGCTCCTCGAAATGGACGCTATCCCGATGCATCTCTATGAGGTGGCTGAGGATTTCTCCCATGCCGATCGAGGCCGACCCGGAGACGAGGTCGGTATCGGTGATTATGCCCACCAGATTCCCCTCGCCCGATATTACCGGAAGCCTCTTCACCCCCGATTTGAGCATCTTTATAGCGGCATCGCTCAAGCTGACATCTGGAAGGACGGTGATCAGGGGCGAGGACATCACATCGCCCACCTTTACATCTTTTGGGTTTGCGGCCCTGGCGACTATCTTTCCGACCAGATCTCGCTCAGTTATGATCCCCATCGGCTGGTCGTTGTGAATCACGATCAAGCTGCCCACGTTTGCGGAGAACATCTTGTTCGCAGCCTTCACCACATCAACCTCGGAATCGACGGTGATCACAGGTCGGGCCATTATATCCCGCACCGGAATCTCTGTTTCCATGCTTGTCACCTCCGCGGCAGATTGCCGTTCTTATTAAAGAGATTCCCTCTATAAAAGGATCACTGCATCCTTTTCTCTCGAATTCAAAACGTATTATAATTTTGTCATTCTGAAATATGCTGGAGGATGTGATCGATCTCGGCCAGGATCAGGTCGATCCCCAGCCGTGCCGCTGAGGGCGAGCCCGGAAGGCAGAAGACGGGAACCCTCCCCACGACCCCGGCCGAGGCTCTGGTGAGGATCGCCCTCGTCCCCACCTCCTCGAGGCTTTTCTGCCTGAATATCTCCCCGAAGCCGGGAATCGTCTTGTCGAATAGCGGCTCTGCGGCCTCTATGGTCAGGTCCTTGGGGGCGAGGCCCGTCCCGCCGCAGAGTACGATGACGTCGGCCTCAGATGCCAGGATCGCCTCCCTCACCGCCTCCACCCCGTCCGGAACGAGCCGATATGTGAAGCTGCGACCGTCGTTCCTGAGCCGGTCGAGTATCGCCCGTCCCGAGATGTCCCCGGCTTCCTCCGGGTTTCTCACAGGCCCGAACTTCTGGTGTCTCGACGTGCTCACGACCACGACATCAATGATCATTATATGTCATTTGTTCCAAAGGGATAAAGCTCTTCTCCATCTGCCCAACGGTTTTATCTCAGAAGGTCGATCATGCCTTTCATGGCGATTCTGGCGGTGGATGTGGGTGCGGGAACTCAGGATATCCTCCTCTTCGAAGAGGGTCTAAGAATTGAGAACTCGGCCAAAATGGTGATGCCGAGCCAGACGGCTATCGTGGGAAAGAGGATCGATGGGGCAAGGCTTCGGGGACGGGACGTATTTCTCGCGGGAACGACGATGGGTGGTGGTGCATCCACCCGGGCTGTAAAAAGGCATTTGGAGGCGGGCCTCGAGGTCTTCGCCTCCCCCAAGGCGGCCTTGACCATCCACGACGACCTGGAAAAGGCCAAGAAACTGGGCATCCGGATAGTCGAGGAGGCTCCTTCGGAGGCTGAGGTGGTGGAGATGGGAGATCTCGACATACCGGCCATGAAGGCGACCTTCAAGAGCTTCGGCCTTGAAATGCCCGGAGAGGTGGCCGTCGCCGTCCAGGATCACGGCTTTTCGCCCGATCGGAGCAATCGCATGGTGAGGTTTGAGGAGATGGCGAAAGTCCTCGATTCGGGGGGTGATCTCCGGTCCTTCGTTCATCTCGACCCGCCGCCCCTATTCAACCGGATGGTGGCGGTCAAGGAGATCCTCGACTCTTTTGGCCTTCGCCCAATCATCATGGATACGGGCCCGGCGGCGATCTTCGGCGCGATCCTGGACCCTCGCTATGCAGAGCCCGCCCTGGTATTGAACGCAGGAAACGGCCACACCATTGGGGCGGTGGTGGCCGAGGGTAAGATCACCGCCCTCTTCGAGCACCACACCTCAGCCCTGACGGCGGATAAGCTCCTCCATTTCTCGAAGAGGCTCTGCGATGGAACCATCACGAACCGTGAGGTCTTCGAGGACGGGGGCCACGGGGCCCACGTGGTGGAAGCGCCCGGGGCCGGAGAGATCAGGTCGGTGATGGTGACGGGCCCGAATAGAGAGCGTTTCCTTGGTTCCAGCCTCCTGGGCAGAGTGGGTCCGGTCATCTCCGCGGCCCCGGGTGGGGACATGATGATCGCAGGTTGTCTGGGTCTCGTCGAGGGCTGGAAGGCGTTGAGGAGGGGATGAGGCGGTGGCTGAGGAGATTGGGAGAGGCGCAGAGGCGGTGATAACGAGGGAGGGGGACCGGGTTACGAAGGTGAGGCTGCCCAAGGGTTACAGGATGCCGGCCCTTGACCAGAGGATCAGGCGCGAGAGGACGGTGATGGAGTCGCGGATAATCTCTGAGGCCCGGAGGTGCGGCGTCCCGACGCCGATCGTCCTGGACGTCGACCAGTTCAGCCTCACCATGGAGCACGTGGAGGGGGTTAAGCTGAAGGAGGTGATCGACCCGGACTTATCCGAGAAGGTGGGAGAGCTGGTGGGAAGGCTTCACGCCTGCGGGATCGTCCACGGTGACCTCACCACCTCTAACATGATCCTCAAGGGTGAGAAGATTTACTTCATCGATTTCGGCCTCGCCTTCCACGACCATAGCCTCGAGGCCCAGGGAGTTGATGTCCACGTATTTTTCCAGACAGTGAAGAGCACCCACGACCGTTCTCTGGAGCTGATCGAGGCCTTCGGCCGGGGGTACGCCAAAACCTACTCCAGGGCTGGAGAGGTTTTAAAGCGGGTCGGAGAGATCGAGGCGAGAGGAAGATATCTCTGACCAAATCATTAACTTTATGTAGTAAACGGTTCGTACCAACAATCTCAGAGCTGTTAGTTCCAAAGTGGTGATGGTACATGGCAGAAGATGATGTGGTATTCGTCGGCAACAAACCAGTGATGAACTACGTACTGGCGGTGGTCACTCAGTTCAACAGCGGGGCTGGAGAAGTTAAGATCATGGCCAGAGGACGAGCGATATCAAGAGCAGTGGACGTCGCAGAGGTCTCAAGAAGCAGGTTTTTGGGCGACGTCAATGTCAAGGACATCCAGATCTCCACCGAGACCCTGAATACCGATCGCGGAGAGACGAACGTTTCGGCCATCGAGATCACCCTCTCGAAGTGAGTTCAGGCTTCTTCCTGGAGCGCTGGCATTGACCACCAGGATCGGGGTCGTCTCCTCCGGTCGCGGGGAGAACGCGAGGTACATCATCGAGGCTGCCCGCTCGGGATATCTTCCTGCAGAGGTCGCGATCGTTCTGGCAGACGAGCGGGATGCGGGGGCCCTTAGGATCGCCCGGGATGCCGGGGTCGAAGCCCACTTCGTCGACCCTTCGGGCCTCTCTAGGGCCGAGTACGACGCTCTTCTTATCGATCACCTAGAAAGGGCCGGAGTCGACCTCGTGGTCCTCACGGGGTACATGAGGATCCTCTCCCCCGAGTTCGTCCGCCATTTCAAGAACAGGACGATCAACATCCATCCAGCCCTCCTTCCCGCCTTCCGGGGTCTTGACGCCTTTCAGCAGGCCCTCGACTACGGCGTCAAGGTGACGGGGACGACGATCCACCTGGTGGACGAGGACGTCGACCACGGCCCCATAATCCTCCAGGTCCCCGTGAAAGTCAGAGACGATGACACCCACGAGAGCCTGAAGGCGAGGATCCAGGGGGCGGAGTACAGAGCCTACCCCGAAGCCCTCAAGCTCTTCATTGAGGGGAGGCCGGAGGTGGTGGGAAGAAAGGTCGTCTTCCAGAGAGATGAGGGAAAAGAGGAGACGAAGGTTGAGAGGGAAGAGTAGACGAGGTGGAAGAGGGGGATAAGAGATGACTGAGGGAAGGGAGAATGGTGGAAAGGTGGTGAAGAGAACTTGAAGACTTTATGGGCACCCTGGAGGATGGAGTACATCCTCAGCGACAAGGAGGGCGGCTGCATCTTCTGCGAGAAGGTCGGTGAAGACCGGGACGCTGAGAACCTGATCCTCCACCGGGGCACCCACCACTTCATCATCATGAACGCCTACCCCTACAACAACGGCCATTTGATGGTCGTCCCCCGCCGCCACACCTCAACCCTAGCCGGCTGGAACACCGAGGAGAGGGCCGAGTTTCTGGAGCTTGCAGACCTCGGGGTCGAGATCCTGAAGAGGACGATGAACCCCGACGGCTTCAACATCGGGATCAACATGGGCGAGTGCGCCGGGGCGGGGATCGCAAGTCACATCCACCTCCACATCGTCCCGCGCTGGTCTGGCGACTGCAACTTTATGCCAGTATTCGCGGACACCAGGGTAATCCCAGAGCACATCCAGGCGACCTACGAGAAGCTCCGGTCGGCGCTGGAAAAGATAGTTGGGTGAGTTCTCTTACCTGCTAATTTTTATAGTAGGTGTCCACGTACTTGTAATCCTTCCCTTGTGGCTTTACGTCCACTTTTGAGGAGTACCTATGATGTGGTTATGTGCAGGACAAACGCATTAAGGCGGGATGAAGTCGTATATAAAAGTGTGGTGTAACTCATGGGTGAAACAAGCAGCAATTCTAGTTCTGCAACTAATATAAAAAATGTCTCATTGCGATCAGCGAAATCTAGCCAAATGAGCCTTTCTGAAGAAAACCGCGAAATCCATTCGGGCGCGATGTACGTATATTCAAAACAAATTAATGAAACTAAGATTGTTGGAGAAGAGGTTACTAGAACGATAGATAGAAATAATATTATGAATGTAATTTCATCGTTAAAGGCTATCGGCAAACAGCGGTGTTTCAACGATTTAGAGCTAAATGACAATTGTAAAGAGTGGGTAACTGACATATTGTATGATGTTTCCCAAGATCTGGATTTAAAACTTAAGTATATTCTAAATGATTTTACAAATTCTATGATGACTCGTATGAGGGAGAAAAATAAATACGTTATTTCAATAGTATTTGATAATAATTTACTGGTTTGCCACAGCAGGGGTAGAGAAGATACCATTACACCAGGATGGAAAGTTGTAAGGAGGATGTTAGATAAGGACAATGTCGACCGTTTTGTATTTTTTATAATGGAAAAAGATTCGATTGATGTTTATTACTACGAACATTATCCTTCAGAGTCTTTCGTCAATTGGCTTGGAATTCCAGAAAGAGATGCGTTTTATGATTTGGGTGGTAAAAACAGAATATATGCAGATATTGATGGGATGCACTGTTCTTTAGAGCTATCAGATGATGATATTCAGGATTTATTTATCAATAAAAAGGGCACAATCTAAAAATCGAGTGATATCTGATTGTTGAGAACAAAACAATCTCCTATTTTCCCCTTTAATCTTTAACGTGTTTACGAATATTGGATGAAATCAAATTTATTCTTCAACATAGTTTCTCTAGTAAAGATATTATTTATAATATTGAATCAGAATTCGATGGCTCGAGCTAGTTAATTATGTATGGTGCGCATTTATATTAAAATTCCATTACCCTGGATCCAGGAAAGGAATGAACATGAAGAACGCTTCGAGTAACGTTTTTTCAGGTTTTCCGAACATCCCCGCCCTTTTCAGAGCAGAAAGCCTCATTTGATCTTCAATTCCTCTGGTCTTTAGCTGTCTCTTCCTGTGCGTCTTGAGGCTTGTAGAATAATAATTTTCTATGGCGTTGTTCGTAGCTGGGGCACCATCCACAAAGTAAAACGCAGTAAGATTCGGCCATAGCTCTTCGATTTTCATCAATCTTTTTCTCACAGCTATCTCGAAAGAGTCAATTCTGCCCATTAGCTGATTAAAATTATTTTTAGCATCATGGTACGGTCTCTGTTCCAGGTTCTGGTTGTTCCTCCTACGTTTGAGTTCAAGATCATGAATGAAATGCCGGAATTGGTGCTTCGCTTCTTTGAGCCATCGTCTGTAGTCGCTCTTGCTACCCATTTTCATAGCCTGCTCTTCATCTACGATACATTGTAGAAACTCGATCTCAAGCTCACGATTGTAAAAGATGTTTAATATTTGGTATTTAATTAATTCCTGTTCAATCGTTGTATTCTTGGGAAAATCGCTAACTATCAGCTTGTTCAAGTGAAGTAAGCAGAGTTGGTGGGTCGCTTTATTGCCAAACAATTCCTCGAATATTCCTGCATATCCTCTGTATAAGTCGGTCACGATGAAAATCGGTTTGTTCGTATCGAGATGATCTCTCAGGAAATTTTTGATAGTTTCGCGGTCCTTCGAATCGAAAAGCT